>UMKT01029946.1_pt1 | contig 66566 bp, 71 predicted proteins | sample 1966401 | NCBI WGS metagenome assembly UMKT01 (sample SAMEA4836185, study PRJEB28245) | human gut metagenome | biome: gut microbiome; material: fecal sample | place: Denmark | collected 2008
GCTACTCGTTATACAACAAAGGGAGACGGGCATGGATATGGGTTATCTTTAGTTAATGATATTTTAAAGTGTGATAAAGCTTTAATAAATGAAAAATCCATAAATAAAAACTATTTTACTCAGATGTTAAAGATTAAGATGTAGATATAATTTTAAGATATATTTAAATAAAATAGCCAAGCTTTTAGCTTGGCTATTTTATTTGTATTAATTATTTAATTAGGCTTTGTGGAGTTTTTTCTTCATCAAGAAAAACTACGAAACAAGCTGTGCTTCCAACACTTGCGAAGAATGACCCAATTGATGCTAATGCTTCTGCAAAGAAATTCATACTTATATCTCCTTTCTCCCTATTTATGTTTAAACTAAAGTTAAACCTTAATTTAGAACCGTATGGCTGTAGTTCTTATAGTTGTCATACGGTAAGCCAAATAGTTTATAAATAGTTGGGGATACAATAAAGCATTGTAGTATTAGTGCCATGGTAAAGCAATTTGAAGTAAAATCATTTTGAATTGTGATTGATAACGTTACAAATATAATTGCAACTACTGTGGATAATAACTTATAGATTTTCCTTCTTTTAGGATTAACTATAGGTCTTTTTTCGGTATCAGCAGGGCTATTTTTATATATTAATAACACCCCTATTGTACCGAGAATTAATTTCATCCAAATTGGTATACTTATTAAAGTGCATAAATATGGAATTCCTATAAACAGAATGGTTGAGCTAATCAAACAGCTAAGACTTGTAGTAGCGTGTAGCCCAAATGATGGCATTCTAATTACATTATAAATTACTGTAAAAATTAACAGTTCTTTAATATAACCCAGTATAAATGCAATCGCACAAATAACAATGGTTTTTGTAATTGTAAGATATAAGCTAGATAGTCCGTATTTGATTTCTTCTAACTTGATTTCATCATATTCGGGACAGTATTTTTTTATTAAGCATAGTGAACTACCTATAACTAATTCTTTCATAAAACCAACTGCTTTCTATTTGACGTTTTCATATTATCACTTATATAGGTGGTTAAGTTTGAAAATGTCCTGACTAATCGGAAAATATGTTCCAATAGACAAGGTAATATAACAATTGATAACACAATTTGTCATTTAAACATTATTTTTGACCATTTATGCAGAAAATGGTTATTCGGGTTAAATTTCTAGTAGAATACAAACTGTCACCACACATAAGTGACAGCAAACAATGTCGATATTTGTAGGTTCGTTTTTGTTGAAAAACAAGGCCGAACGCGGTATATTGATATTGTAAAGAATTTACTAGAAGGGAGATGTAAGAGTGAGAGGTAAAGTCAAATGGTTTAACAATGAAAAAGGCTTTGGATTTATCGAATACAATGATCAAGAAGATATTTTTGTTCATTATTCAGCAATTCTTACAGAAGGCTACAAAACACTAGTGGAAGGCCAATATGTCGAGTTTGAATTAGTTAGAACTGATAAAGGACTTCAAGCTAAAAATGTTGTCGAGATCAAAACTGCCCTTGTGTAGTTTTTTTATGCGTGGAATTAGCGCATTAGCATACTTATTTATTTTTTCATACAAAAATATACTTTTTTTAAGTATATTTTTTATTTTGCTTTAATATATAAGTTATTTTGTAATTGATAATTGTCGAAATATGTTGGAGGAGGAATATATGAAAAAAATAAAAGTAATAATGGCAACTTTTGTTTTATCTATTGCGGTGGCATGTATTGGTGTACAGGCTGATGAATATTTAGGATTAATCGGTATTACTATACCAAAGAGTCAAAGTAATTACACCAGTACAGCGGTAAAAAAGAATACATATAGTAATCAATTTGTAAAATATACTGGAACTACTCCAAATAGAGGAGTAAGGGCACAAGTCAATGCTGCTAGTAATAGCGATCATGGTGCATGGTATACTCTTTCTAAAGGAAGTTGTAAACAAGTAACAGGTAGTGATAGTGTTGGGACGGCGCCTGGGAAATGGAAATTAAAATTACAAACGACCTCTAGTTATTCATCAAGTACCTCATTTACTGGTACTTGGATACTAGATGAATATTTAAAAAGTAGTATTTGTTAGTAGTTTGTTGAAATAAGATTAACATATTTCGACCTTATCGCTTTAATAATCTTGTATTATAATCATTTATAATATAGGGGAAAGGGAAGAAGTATATGAAAATATTTTTTAAAAGAAATAAAATATTACTAATGATTTTAATATTAATAATAATATGGGTAATTGTTACTTGCTTTATGTATTTATATGATTTTAATATTATAAAGAATGCATCTATTAAAGCCATAGAAAATTGTAAAATTGATTCTAATGAAATGTGTTCTTTTTTTAAAGTGGCAGTAATTCCTGATACAATATCAATATTTTTTCAGTTAATGGTCGATTACCCTTTAAGAATTTTTGTTTTTTATTTATATCCATTATTTATAATTTTGTCTACAATATGTGCTATTTATAATGAGTTAAAAAAAGGATATATGAAAAATATATTGACTCGTATATCATATAAAAAATATATTTTAAAAACCTATTTGTCGTCGCTAAAAAGTACAATTATATTACCTAGTTTTCTTTTAGTTTTGTTTGTAGGTTCATATGTTATATCAGGTGGTAATCTTATAATCCCTAGTGAGGAAACGGCTATTATCGCCCAAGAATATTTGAATAGTATGGGAACTTTTGCCATAATATACGTATTGAATTTGTTTTTGATAAATTTATTTATTGTTAATATTTCTTATGTTGCAACGGTTCGATGCAGCCATATTATATCGGCAATACTTGGTTCATACATTGGTTTTTGGATGATTTGGATTTTTTCAGAAGCTATTATTGGTCTTGGTTTGCAGTCTTTTTTCAATATTGAATATGCGACAAATTCTTTGTCAATGGGAGCCTTTTGGACTTATGATCATGTAATAAGTTTGTCCTTTGAACTTTGTTACGCAGTTATATTAGCTATTGTATCAGGCATTTGTGTATATTTGTCGGTCAGAGTTAAGGAAAGGGTTGTATTAAATGGTGAAAAAGCAGTTTAGGAAAGAGTTATTGAGGGAATATGTAGATGCTTGGGAATTTAAGATTATTTTAATTTTGTCAATATTACTTATGTTTTATGGAATTGCAAATTATGGAATTAACAAATCATATTCAATGGCGTTATTAGATATTGTTAGTATACAACCGTTTATAGTATGTGCTTTTTTACTTCCGTTGTTAGTGACGACCACAACCGTTTATAAAATTTTCAATAATAATTATTTTTTGTCAATAAGATTAAATTCTAAACGCGAGCGATTGGTCGAATTACTTAAAAATATTGTATATATTAATACTTTTGTATTTATTATAGTACTTGTTATTAATTTAATTGGATTAAATTTAGTATGTGCTGCGGATTTGGGTTTTACTCAAACATATTTGTTTTATAAAATTCCTAATTTAGTTTATTTGTTATTTTATATCGTTAGGTTTTATATACTTTTAATTATAATTTCTATTTTTAACGGATTGTTATTAGATAAAATTTCATCAAAAATAATAATATTTTTGAATATTTTGTTTTATGGAATCCTTTTTGTTCAACCATATGTTCCTATAAGTGATGTTCGTAATTCAGTTTTGGGTTTACCATTATTTATTGGTGAATATTTTCAATTGATTTCTTTTTCTACATTTTTAACGGAAATTTTATGTTCTATTGTTTTTATAGTAATGTTGGTAGTACTGATACAGGCTATTATTAATACGAAAATTAGAAAAAATGATTTTTATAGTTTAAAGTATTTAATATTTAATGATTTTAGCTATACGGTTAAATTTCAAAAATTATTATTAATAGTTTATTTTATATATCTGGTTGTTTTTTCAATATTAAAAATATATGTTTTAAATTACGATGATGGATTTTATGTGGTTTTGGGATTGAATGCGGGTATTGAGAATAATTTTTTAAATATGGTAACGTTTTTTCTTAACATTTTAGTGTTTATATTAATTGGTACCAGCCTTTTTATCAAAGATTTATCTAAAAATAAAAGTAATATATTTTTAAGAATAAAATCTTTTAAATGGGTGTTGATGAAATTTTGTTCTATGATAATTCAATTTGCGGTAATTTTATCGATTTGTTATTTAGTTGTGTACTTATTATTTAATTTCTTTGGTGAGATATCGCAATATATTATTAGTATTTATTTTACTAATTTAATTGTTTTAATAATTATCGAGTGTTTTGCTTTGTTATTTATTTATTGTAAAATTTGGATTAAAGTTTTGATTGCTATTTTAGCAGTGATGGTTATTTATTTGAATTTAGTCTGTATCGTCGATTTGAGGCAATGGCTATTAGGGTTAATATTTGTACTGATAATAATTTTGTTTGGTAGCATGGTGTTTTTTAGGGGAAAAATTCATAAATTATTTGAAAGTGAGGTAATAAAATGAAAATAATTTTAAATAATATATCTAAAGAATTTAATAAAATAAAAATACTTAAAAAAATCAATTTTGAGTTTCAGGAAGGAAAGATATATGGTTTAATTGGACGCAATGGAAGTGGTAAAAGTGTTTTACTCAAGATAATGTGTAATTTTTATGAGCCTACTACAGGAGTTGTGTTATATGATGACACTGATATATTTAAAGAAAAAACGTATCCAAAAGATACTAGGGCATTAATTGAGGCACCATCGTTTTTACCTAATTTAACGGGTTTAGAAAACCTAAAGTTGTTAGCAGCAATTCAAAATAAGGTAACTGAGGAAGATATAATTAATACTTTGAAATTGGTTAATTTAGAAGATGATATGAATAAAAAATACAGTACTTATTCTTTGGGAATGAAACAGAAACTTGGGGTTGCGCAAGTGTTAATGGAAGATCCTAAAGTAATGATTTTAGATGAACCGTTTAATGGAATAGAAAAAGAAACTGCTCAAAAGTTAAGAAAAGTCTTGAGAGCTGAAAAATCAAAGGGCAAAATAATTATAATTGCTTCTCACATGAAAGAAGATATTGAAGGACTAGCGGATATAATTTTAGAATTTGACGGGGGATATATTAATAAATTGTGATATCTTCCCATGATATCACATAGTTTTACTATATTAATTTATTATTAAATGTGATATAATATAAGTGGAGGATGATATTATGGAATACAAAATTCGTGGAAAGAAATTTAAAATCACAGAGGATATTAAAAACTATGTGGAAACTAAACTTGGAAAGCTTGATAAGTATTTTGAGACTCCAGAACAATTTGTGGCCACTGTAGTCATTAGACCTGATGGTCCAATGCAAGTAGTTGAAGTAACCATCCCGGCTAAAAGAATGATCTTACGTGCTGAGGAAGCTAATAAAGATCCATTTGCAGCTATTGATTTAGTTTTAGATAAACTAGAAAGACAGATTAGAAAAAATAAAACTCGTATGAGTAAAAAAGCCAATAAGGATAAAATCGTTGGTTTAGCAATTGATTTTGATATCGAAAAGGAAGAAAAAGATACGACAAAAATTGTTAAACGCAAGGATATAGAATTAAAACCAATGAGTGATGAAGAAGCTATTTTACAAATGAATTTAATCGACCATGATTTCTTTGTCTTTAGAAATGCGAAGAACGGTGAAATCGAAGTTGTTTATAAACGTAAAGATGGCAACTATGGTTTAATTAAAGAAAAATAAGACTTTTGGTCTTTTTTTCTTTTAAGTACTGTTATTTTTAAGGAATTTTTGATAAAATACTATATAGACATTGAAAGGATGACTAATATGCAATTTTTAAAGAAAATATTTGATCATGAATATAAAGAATTAGAACGTTTTAAAAATATAGCTGATAAGATTGAAGAATTAGATAGTGAAATGAGTGAGCTTTCTGATAAGAAACTTAAGGCAAAAACCAAAGAGTTTCAGGATCGTATAGCTGAAGGAGAAACTGTTGAAGATGTTTTAGTTGAGGCTTTTGCAGTCGCAAGAGAAGCAGCTTATCGTGTTATTGGTGAAAAACCATACTATGTCCAATTGATTGGTGGTTTGGCTATTCATTATGGTAATATTGCCGAAATGAAAACAGGTGAAGGAAAAACTTTGACTTCAGTACTTCCAGCTTATGCTAATGCGTTAACTGGTGATGGAGTACATATTATCACAGTTAATGAATATTTAGCTGGCCGTGATGCTAGTTGGATGGGACAAATCTACGAATTTTTAGGATTGACTGTTGGTATCAATTATCGCGATTATTCGCAAAGTGAAAAAAGAGATGCTTATAATTGCGATATCATGTATTCGACAAATAATGAAATCGGATTTGATTATTTAAGAGATAACATGGTTGTTAAATCGGAAGAAAGAGTTCAACGACCACTTAATTTTGTAATTATCGACGAGGTGGATTCTGTATTAATTGATGAAGCAAGAACACCATTAATTATTTCTGGCGGTAGAATGAAATCTGCTAATCTATATATTCAAGCTGATAAATTTGTTAAAGGTTTAACAGAGAATGAAGGATATATATATGATGAAAAAACTAAAGCGGTTTCTTTAGATGCTGAAGGAATTAAAAAGGCTGAAAGTTATTTCAATTTAAAAAATTTATATGATATTGAACATACTACTTTAGTGCATTTTATTAATCAATCATTACGTGCCAATTATAGTATGAAAAGAGACTTTGATTATGTCGTTCAAGATGGAAAAATTATTATCGTTGACCAATTTACTGGACGCTTAATGCCGGGAAGAAGCTTTTCTGAAGGGTTACACCAAGCAATTGAAGCTAAAGAAGGTGTAGAAATCAATGAGGAGACTAAAACTTTAGCAACTATTACATTCCAAAATTTATTTAGAATGTATAAAAAACTTGCTGGTATGACTGGTACAGCAAAAACCGAAGAAGAAGAGTTTAGAGATATTTATAACATGTATGTTATTCAAATTCCAACTAATAAACCAGTTATTCGTGAAGATTATGGTGATTTAATTTTTGCAACAGCCGAAGGTAAGTTTTCAGCTATTGTTAAAGAAATTAAAGAAAGACATGCCAAAGGACAACCAGTATTAGTTGGTACAATAGCAGTTGAAAATAGTGAACTTTTAAGTTCAATGCTTAAAAAAGAACGTATTCCACACGAAGTATTAAATGCTAAAAATAATGCTCGTGAGGCTGAAATTATTGCTAAAGCTGGTGAAAAAGGTGCTGTTACAATCGCCACTAATATGGCTGGACGTGGTACTGACATCAAATTAGGCGAAGGTGTTAAAGAACTTGGTGGGTTATGTGTTTTAGGTACTGAGAGACATGAGTCTAGACGTATTGATAACCAACTTAGAGGCCGTTCTGGTCGTCAAGGTGATCCAGGAATGACACAATTCTGTGTTTCATTTGAAGATGAATTAATGGTTCGATTTGGAACTGACCGAGCAAAATTAATGCTTCAAAAAGTTGGCTTTGATGGTGAGATGAATATTAGAAGTAAATCTTTATCAAAATCAATTGAGTCAGCGCAAAAGAGGGTTGAGGGTAATAACTTTGACACTCGTAAAACTTTATTAGAATATGACGATGTATTAAATAATCAAAGAGGAATTATTTATGATAAGCGTAATCATATACTAGATAGTGAATCAATTCATCCGGATGTTTTACAAACTTTCTATAATCATATCGAAGCATTTGTAAAAGATCACGTTAACGAAGATGGAACATTAACAGGGTTAGATGTTAGTGAAATTTTAGAATCAGTTAATCAAAATTTATTACATGATCCGCTTGAAATTAGGGAGTTAGATGAACTTGATGCTGATAGTCTAACACAAACAATTCATGAAGAAGTTGTTAAAGAATATGAAGAGAAGATAAAAGAAATTCCTGAGGAAATTAGAGATGAATTTGAAAAGGCAGTTTCTCTTAAGGTAATTGACACTCATTGGATGGATCACATTAATGAAATGAGCTTACTTCGTGAAGGTATTCATTTAAGAGGATATGCGCAAGAAAATCCACTTCGTGCTTATACAGCTGAAGGTTATGAAATGTTTGATAGTTTACTTGATACAATAGATATTGACATTACTCGTTTCTTATTACATGCAGAGGTAAGACAAAATACAGAAAGAGAACAGGTAATAAAAGGTAAGGCGGTTGAGGATCCAAATAAGGTGAAAAAACAGCAGCCAAAAAGAACTAGTAAGATAGGACGCAATGATCCATGCCCTTGTGGTAGTGGTAAAAAATATAAACATTGCTGTGGGAAGTAGGTAACTTATGACACAGAATAGTATTGTTTATACTAAAGCTAAGGACTTTATTAGTCGTAATCCAGGTACAATTGCTTGGAGGTTACGTGCTCATTGTAAGATTGCGCAAAAGCACATTAACAACGACGAAGAAGTATTATATGCATTTGCAGCCCAAAAGGGTGCTAGTGCTTGGGATATGATTAGTACACACGTTGTTGTTGTAACTAATAAACGTTTAGTAGTAGCGCAAAAGAGGTTAATTTTTGGTTATTTCTATTATAGTATTACACCAGATATGTTTAATGATTTCACAATTAAAATGGGACTTGTTTGGGGAAGAGCTATTATAGATACAGTTAAAGAAACCGTTGTTCTTTCTAATTTATCTCGTAGTGCTTTACAGGAAATCGAGACAGTGCTTTCTAAGTACATGATGCAGAAAAAACGTGATTATGAAACTGAAGTATCTGAAGAGGAAAGAGCCCAATTACATAGTGAACTTGAGAAGATGTCTAAGGAAGGTGAAAAATAGTCTTGACTATTTCACCTTTTTTTCTTGAAATAAGACCTATAATTATATATAATTTATATAGGAGGTAGTAGTATGAAGTATTTACTTAAGACTTTGTTAATATTACTAGTCTTATTATTCTCCTTAAAATTAGTGATTCATATTTTTGATAAAGGCCATCATGCTGATTATTCAATCGGAAATTTTAGTATTGATGAAACTTTAAAAGTAGATAGTTTGGACAAGACTGATAACTATTATTTTAAAATTAGTCACGAAAAATTTAAGATGAATTTCCAAGTATTTAAAGATTATAATAAAAGCGAAAAGGTAATTAGTAAGATCAGGTATTATGATGCTGGCGAATATAAATGCATTTTACCTATTTTTAAAGGTGGTGACATTTTAACTGATATAATGTGTGTTAAGGATGGGAATATTACTTATTATCATGACTTAGACAATGAGAAAGTAGATAAGTTTGCTTCGTCTTTAAAGAAAGATGGATATAATAAAGATGACTATAAGGATAAAACCACAGCTAAAAGATTATCAAATACGCAGACACTTTACGAGAAAAACTTAATTGAGAATCATTATTTGGCTATGGAATCTTATAGAGGCCTTACTTTGGTGAATAGTTCTGTTAAAACGGTGAAATTATTTGATAATGATGTTTATAAGAAGCCGGTTAGTATTTTTACTGATAAATATTATATTGTTGCAGACTATAATGAAGAATATACATTTAAGAAATTTTTCGTAGTTAATTTAATTAATGGGAATGTTAAGGAAATTCGTAGTTATAATGAAATTTCTTTTGATTCAGTAATAGAGGGTGTAGTTGGTGACGATGTTTATATTTTCGACAAAGATGCTGAAACTCAGTACAAAATTAGTTTAAAGTATGAAAATGTTCAGAAAGTTGCGAGTAAAGATGGCATAAAATATTATAATGGCAAATGGACGACGATGACTTTAAATGAGGCACTGGATGGCAAATTGTTTGATAATTATTATAGTTCAGATATTGACGGTTATGATAGAGTTAATAAAATTGGTAAGGATGAGGGATATTATTATCTTTATAAAAAAGAGGGCGATAAATATTTAGTTTATCGTGCAGATATTCAAAATCCAAAAATGAAAACATATTTATTTACAACTACTGATTTACAAAGTGTTATATATTTAAATGATTATATTTATTTTAAAAATGGTATGACATTGTACTATTATAGTTCAAATGGGGTGCGCAAGGTAATTGAAAATTCAGAACTTGAGTTTAATACAGATATTTCCTTTGGCGCTTATATAAAATAAAGGAGGGACATAATGACAAAGCTTGGATTAGTTTTATCTGGTGGTGGTTCTAAAGGAGCTTATCAAATCGGTGTTTATAGAGCACTTAGGAAACTTGGAAAAAGGCCAGAAATAGTAACGGGAACATCAATTGGAGCGGTTAATGGTTTGTTAATAGTTCAAGGCGATTTATACAAGGCAGCTAAGCTTTGGAAGAATATGTCTTTTTCGACTGTTTATGATGAAGAATCTTTTCATGTATGTGAAAATCCTGATATAGCAGAAATATATAGCCAATATGTTAAATCTTTTATTTCAGAAGGTGGAATGGATGTTACTAAGCTGATGGCAATATTTGATCAATTATATGAGCCGCGCAATTTCTTTGATTCACCAATTGATTATGGATTAGTTACATATAATTACTCTCAGAATAAGCCTGTAATGATGACAAAAAAGGATTTAAAGCCAGAAACTGTTAAAGACTATGTGGTGGCTTCCGCTTCTTGTTATCCGGCATTTAAACCATATAAAATTGGCGATGAAATATATATTGACGGTGGCTATTATGATAATTTGCCAATTAATTTAGCAATTGATTTAGGTGCTGAAGAGGTTGTTGCGGTTGATTTAAAGGCTGTTGGTTTTAAACGTGAACCCAAAAAGGATATTCCAATAACGGTTATTACACCGCGTAATAAGATTGTTTCTTTTTTAGTTTTTGATAAGATGAAATCGCGCGAGGCATTACGCTTTGGTTATAATGATACTATGAAGACTTATGGAAAGCTTGACGGTGATAGATTTACTTTCAAAAAAGGAAATTTGGTTCGTAATTACAATAAATATGCGGAGACTTTTGAAAACGAAGTGCATAAAATCATTTCAAATTTAGAAGGTGGTATGCTTGGGAAAATAGCTCAATCTACAATTTTTCAAACTATTGTGGAGAACAAGTTGTCTTATCGTAACTTTAATAAGTTAGTTGAAAAAGCCGGAGCTTGTTTTGGCTTTCAAGAGGATGTTGTTTATAATATTAGAACTTATAATAAAGGGTTGTTTAATGAGCTTTCTGAAATGTTACCGATAAGCCGCGAAGTTATAGTATCAAAAATTAAGAAGAATGAATTTAAGAAAATTATTGATACTAGACAAATCGTAAGATTCTTTTATGATGCGATTATTAATAATAGTTTAGAGGGAACTTTTAAGTTTTTACCAATATTTTCTGATGAATTTTTAATTGCTTTATATATTTATGTAATCAAGGGAAGGCGTAATTCTTATTAATTTGGTTTTGTGCTTGTATAAGGTGAATGCCTAAAACATATGTAATATAGTGTTTTTAGGTATTTTCTTGTTATTTATTTGCTATGTGTGTTATAATTTTAGAAGGTGATATGAATGAAAAAGACAGTTTTAACGGGCATTAGGCCAACAGGTAATTTACATTTTGGACATTATTTTGGAGCTTGTCAAAACTGGCTAAAACTTCAAGATAATTCAAATTATGATTTTTATTTGGAAATAGCGGATATTCAGGCTTTAACTGATAATTTTGATAATCCGGAGAAAGTGAGAATTAATGTTCGTGAAATAACGATTGATATGCTTTCTATTGGCATCGATCCAGAAAAGGTTCATTTGTTTATTCAATCAAAGATACCAGAAATTGCTGAATTAACAGTACTTTATTCAAATTTGGTAACAATGGCAAGATTATATCGTAATCCTACTGTGAAGACAGAAATTACTCAGAAAAAGGCTTTATTTGGGCATGACGGTGAAAGTGTAACCTATGGTTTTGTAGGTTATCCTGTTTCACAGGCTGCTGATATTACGGCCTTTGATGGCCAGCTTATTCCAGTTGGTGAGGATCAATTGCCTTTAATTGAACAATGCCGCGAAATAGTTCGCAAATTTAATTCTATCTATGGAGATACGTTATGTGAGCCAGAGCCTTTATTATCAGAGACTCCGCGTATTAAAGGTCTTGATGGCGGGGAAAAGATGGGAAAAAGTCTAGGTAATGGTATTTTCCTTGCTGATGGTGAGGAAACTATTAAGAAGAAAATTATGGGTGCAGTAACTGACCCTGATAAAATTCATAAGGACGATCCGGCTAACCCAGATGTTTGTATGGTTTATTATTATCACAAATTAATTGGAAGTGATAATTTAGAAAATATATGTAAAGAATGTAAGAGCGGTAAGCGAGGATGTGTTGGTTGTAAGAAAGAATTGGTAGCTAATATGTTAGATTTTTTAAAACCAATTCATGAAAAAAGAGCTTACTATGAAGCCCACCCAGAAATCGTTGATGAAATTCTTATCAAAGGAACAAAGGAAGCTCGCGAGAAATCTATTCAGGTTATGAAACAGGTAAAACAAGCTATAAAAATTGATTATTTTGAAAATGATTAGTATTTAATATTAATCATTTTTTTTTGGCTATTTGGGTATATTTTAATATGAAGAAAAATATTTTAAAAGGTTTTATTATTGGAATTGCCAAAATTATTCCTGGGGTTAGTGGAAGTTTACTTGCAATATCATTAGGTGTTTATGAGCGGGTGCTTGGAATTATTGCTGATTTTCGGAATATTACTTGGCGTAAATTTTGCTTTATTTTATGGCTAGCGCTTGGTGCTTTAGTTGGGGTAAGTCTGTTCAGCCGGGGTGTAAAGTGGCTTTTGGATGAATTTTATTTTCCGACTATGTTACTTTTTATCGGCTTAATAATTGGTGGTCTTCCCGAAATATGGCGAGAAATACGGGGCGAGAGGTTTGTCCTTAGAAGAATAATAATTTTCTGTTTGGCATTGACATTTTCTTACAGTTTGGGATCTTTGGGAACACTTGACACACTTGATTCTGGCAATATTTTTATTTATTTTGGACTTGGTTTGCTCGAGGCTTTTTCTTCTATAGTACCGGGTATAAGTGGAACGGCTATTTATATGTCTTTAGGGTGTTATGACATGCTTTTAGACTTTTTCAGTAATGTTTTTAATCCGGTATATTTTAAATTTGGTATTGCCTTTGCCATTGGTATTTTGGTGGGGGTTATTATTATAGCTAAGTTAATTACATATTTACTTAAGCATTATAAGGTGGAGACGTATTTTGCTATTTTTGGTTTTATGGCGGCATCTTTGATTATAATGTTTAAGGAATCTTTTACAGGTGTATTTAGTGGGGCTGCCAATGGATTCACTATTTTGCTATTTTTACTTGGCATTGCTGGTTTGTTTTTGGGCTATAAAATTACGATTAAAATAAATGATTTATTAGCAAGTGATTAGAATAAACGCATAATATTATATAGAGGTGATAAGATGGAAAAGAAAATACCAGGTGTATTTGCAAACAAGGTTCCAAGAAAAGTTGGAAATAATAAATCGGTTTTTGATTCGAGTAAAGAAGATATGGGGCTACTTAATGCTGACGATAGAACGTTTAATGTAGCTAATAATGGTAGGACTTCAGGGATATCTGACTTAGGCTCTGGTAAAGTGGTTAATAAAAATATTAATCAAAAAATAAATGAGGTATTTAATTCTTCTAACTATATTTATAAAGCTGATGTTGAACTTACACTGAAAAGTGGCACTGTAGTTAAACGTATTGTTGGTAGAAATTCAACGCATTTGATTACGATTGAAAACGAGTTAATTCCAATTTCTGATGTTATTGATATAAAACGTAAGTAATTTATTACAAATAAAAAAAGGCTTTTTAAGGCCTTATTTTTATACGCATTCAACGAATGTGTCTTGTAAACATCTTAATGAGCATACGCAGTTTAAGTTCATTGTAAAGAAACTGTTAGTAGCTACATAAGGTATTGTATCTGCTTCAGTTGTATCTGGGTTAGCAGCTAGAACACGGAAAGTAGCGCAGCATCCATCTACTTTTTCAACTCTAAATACACTTGAGCATGTAACACCTGCGGTTCCACAAGTAACATTTTCTTTAGTTGTAGGCATAGCCCATGGTGTTCCATTACCACAGCAGGTATATAACATTATTGGTCTAGTGTTACAACCTACTGTTGATACTGAACAACCTAGGAAACCACGGTCGCAGGTATCTAAACATGATTCAGCGCATTCAGCGTTGTCTTGTAATATGTTGATAACTGTTAGAATTTCAGAAATACATCTGCATTCGTTTGAATTGTTATTATTGTTACACATATAATCCACCCCTTCATTTATTCTCAATATAACATATTCTAAATGTGCAAAAGGGTGTAAAGTAAATACCCAGATGTTGAAGAAAATAATATTAAGTTTTATTTATTAATTCTTTTTGGCATTTCAATTTATCTATTATCATAAAATTAAATGGGGTGAATATCATGAAAAATGCGATTAATTATTATTACAACTTAATTATTGATGATATTCATCAAAATGGCAAGATGTATTATTTTGATTATGGTGGAGTTCGTTATGCGCTTGTTACGTATTCTGGTGATGTTAATGCTTTACAGGAAATTTATAATTTACATCTTAATTTGCTTAGAAATGGAATATATGTTCACCAAATTATTTTAAACAAAGACAAACAAATTGTTACACTTATTAATGGTGTTCCTTATGTTTTGATGCAAATAACATATTATGAAGGGGCAATAGATTTTAATAAAATGATAGCGTTTGTTGGGATTGGTGTATTAGATAATCTTGAAATTATAGATATAAAAGGCTATGGTTCAGGACAAATGGGTTATAATGTAGCGTCAAATAATAATTCTCGCGGTAGAACTAAAGGTGGCAAAAGGTCGGTTAGTAGTTCAATTTTAGAACGAATTGATTGGGGGACTCTTTGGTCTAATAAGAATGATCATTTAGAATACCAAATTAGTCAATTAGGGCAAAAACATCCGTTAATACGAGATAGTTTTAGTTACTTCATTGGCTTGGGGGAAACGAGCATTCAATTGGTCAATTCTTTATCTATGGAAAATGTTACTAAAGTTGTTGCTCACAAAAGGATTAGGGATGATGATACACTTTTTGACTTATATAATCCTTTGAATCTAATTATTGATAGCGAAGTTCGTGATGCTGCTGAATATTTTAAAAATAGTTTTTTTAATGGAAAAGATATTACGGATGAACTTAATTATTTTTTGATGTATTCTAGTTTAAACGGGACCGAATATTTACTTTTTTTAGCCAGAATGTTATATCCGACGTATTATTTTGATTTATATGAAGATATTATAAGTGGGAACAAAAAAGATGAAGAAATACAAAAAATCATCGAGTTAACCGATGATTATGAAAAACTTCTTAAAAATTTATATAGATATTATAAGTCTATGTTGCAAATTCCGCCAATTGAATGGTTAGAATAGTTATAAATTATTCAAAGTTGATGTTTGTTATATTAATTACTTCTTTAATGTTTGGGATTTCTTCTTTTAGTGCTGATTCTACGCCTTCTTTTAGGGTAATATCGATAAGCTCGCAGCCTGCGCAGGCCCCCAACATTTTTATATAGACAATATTGTTTTCATATTTTATGAATTCAATATTTCCTCCATCACTAACTAAAAATGGACGCAATTTATCAATTATTTCAATGATTTTTTCTTTCTCTTGTTCTTCATTTATAATTTTTGTCATTATATCACCGAGTTTATTATATAATAGGATAGGGTGGAAAGTAAAGGTTTTTCTTTTGATATTTTTGTGATATAATTACTAATAGGTTTAGATTTAGAGGTGTTTATATGGCAAAATATGAGAAAGGAAAAATTGTAAGAGGCACAGTAACTTGTATTGAGCTTTATGGTGCTTTTGTATCTTTTGATGAAAGTTATACTGGACTTATTCATATTTCTGAGGTATCACGTGGTTTTGTCAGAAGTATTGGTGACTTTCTAAGTGTAGGTGACCATATTTATGCTGAAGTGTTAGAAGTTGATGAAGAAAAATTCCACTTGAAGCTTAGTATTAAAAATATTCAGTATAAAGTTAACGGAGCACCACGTCGTAGAAAGGTCGTGGAAACTAAGTCTGGATTTAAGACTTTAGCTTTAAAACTGCCTATCTGGACAGCTGAAAAATTAAAAAGTATTAAAAAAGAAGAAAAGAGTATTGACAAATAATTGTTTAAATGTTATATTTAATTACGTCCAGAGGTAATCGGGCGATTAGCTCAGTTGGTTAGAGCACCTGCCTTACAAGCAGGGGGTCATAGGTTCGAGTCCTATATCGCCCACCATTTTTTTTGCCGGAATAGCTCAACTGGTAGAGCAACTGACTTGTAATCAGTAGGTTGTGGGTTCAAGTCCTATTTCCGGCACCATTCTTTGGAGAGGTAGCGAAGTGGCTAAACGCGGCAGACTGTAAATCTGTTCCTTCGGGTTCGATGGTTCGAATCCATCTCTCTCCACCATTACTGTATTGCCTCGTGGCCAAGCGGTAAGGCACCACACTTTGACTGTGGCATTCGCTAGTTCGAATCTAGCCGAGGCAGCCATTATATTTGTCCCGTTAGCTCAGCCGGTAGAGCATTTGACTTTTAATCAAAGGGTCGTGAGTTCGAATCTCGCACGGGACACCATTTTGTATGTTAAGAAATCCTTTGGAAAACAAAGGATTTCTTTTATTAATAGTTATTATATATTTTTATAAAAACAAAAAAGATTGGTCGGACGTATAAGTTATTGATAATGAATAGAAGAATATATTTTATTGATAAAATATATTGCATACTGGTAATAAAAATAAATTTTCATACATATATTATTTATGGGTTGATAAAAATCAAAAAATTTGCTAAAATATATTTGCAAATACGTTTTAGATTTGATTTACATTTAAAAATCTAAAAAAATGCAAAAAAATGTTTATTTTTATAAAAAATATGTTATAATTAGTATGTTCTGTTTTTAAGAAATAGAATGTAAGTATGAATTTAGATGCCTGAGTGGCGAAATTGGTAGACGCACAGGACTTAAAATCCTGCGGGAGTCATATCCCGTGCCGGTTCAAGTCCGGCCTTAGGCACCATTTCTTGTTTGGAGAAATACCCAAGTCTGGTTGAAGGGACTGGTCTTGAAAACCAGGAGGTCGGAAACGGCGCGGGGGTTCGAATCCCTCTTTCTCCGCCAATCTTTGTTTATATTTTGTTTTTGGTAATATCGCGGGATGGAGCAGTTTGGTAGCTCGTTGGGCTCATAACCCGAAGGTCGTTGGTTCAAATCCAGCTCCCGCAACCAAAATTTGGTCCCGTGGTGTAGCGGTTATCACGTCTGCCTGTCACGCAGAAGATCGCGAGTTCAATTCTCGTCGGGACCGCCATTTTATTTTGGCTTCGTAGCTCAGTCGGTAGAGCAACGGACTGAAAATCCGTGTGTCGGCAGTTCGATTCTGTCCGAAGCCACCATTAAATTATTCGTTCATTTAGACTTACTAAAGTCTTGCGCCCATAGCTCAATTGGATAGAGCGTTTGACTACGGATCAAAAGGTTATGGGTTCGACTCCTATTGGGCGCGCCATTCCGGGAAGTAGTTCAACTTGGTAGAGCACTTGGTTTGGGACCAAGCTGTTGCAGGTTCAAATCCTGTCTTCCCGACCATTTCGTGAAAATAACCGCAGTAGCGGTTTTTTTTATGTTCAAAATAGAGTGTGTAGCGAATAATGCAACAGCTTAACCAAACCATCTTGTGCTTTAGTATTTAGTTTAATTTATAATATATTTTTTCTAAATTTTTTTCTTCAATATCAAAACTCGTCCCGTGATCATGTATTTGCCCATATCTATATCCATCTTTAAAAACGTTAATTCGAAAACTTACTCTGATGCAACCCTCTTCAATTGCTTTAATAAATGATTTGAAGTCTTTTAATATATATAATTGGTGTTTAGTATATCGAAAGAAAACCTCGTTATGTTCAAATTTTCTTTCGGCTTTAACAAATAGTAAATATTTTAATTTTCTATTTACTTTTTCTTCAATCATAGAAAATGACCAAGCACAGTTATCATCAATGACTTTCCCCTCGTTATTAAATACATGTAGGACTATTTGCTCTTTTTTGTAATCAACATGTAACTTAAAGTAATGGTTATTTCCTCCATATACCTTTTTGTTGCTGTAAATAGACATATTGAATACATTTAAATCCTTGTCTTTATAGTATGGATAACTATATAACTCGTGAATTCTTTTTATTTCGTACAGATAGCTATCAGGTGTTGCGCTAAAAAGAGTTATATAAGTATAAAATTTAGAATTAGTTTTTGTTTTTATTTCAATTTCTCCATAGTCTGGGATTTCAAAGTTATTTTTTTCAATACCCAGTGCTTTTTCAAATGTTTTACCGCTGGCGGCTGTTCCTTTCATTTCGCTTTTAATCCATCCCTTTTCTTTTATTTTTTCTGTTTTAATTATTAGTTCTTTTAAGTCGTTCATTGTCGCTTCCTTTCTATAAATTAAATTGTCGGAAATATTTTCTCCTTCATATATATCTTACAATTTTTGTTTTGTAAATCCTTTTTATTTTGCAAAAAAAATTACTTTTTTTAAATTTTCCATTTTTATTGTACTAAGTATTAATTCTTGATATAATGTTTAAGTTATGTTAAAGAAAATGCAATAAAGGTAGGTGGGATAGTGAAGATTATATCTTGGAATGTAGCTGGGTATCGAGCATGTATTAAAAAAGGTTTTATTGACTTTTTTGAGGATGAGCAGGCTGATGTTTTTTGTTTGCAGGAAGTTAAAGCGACTGAAGTACAAATACCGTACCACCCAGAGGGATACTTTTGCTATTTAAATGAGGCAGATAAAAAAGGGTATTCGGGTACTTTGATTTATACTAAAGTAAGGCCTGAGTCTGTTACGTTTGGAATAGGTATTGGTGAGCATGACCATGAGGGGCGCGTTATTACGCTTGAATTAAATAATTTTTATTTGGTTAATGTGTATGTACCTAACGCTAAAAGAGGCCTTGAAAGGTTAGACTATCGAGTTCAATGGGAAAAAGATTTTCTTAGTTATTTAAAACAACTTGAAAGAAATAAACCAGTAGTTGTTTGTGGAGATTTTAATGTAGCCCATCGAGAAATAGATCTTCGTAATCCTAAACAAAATATTGGTAATGCTGGATTTACACATGAAGAGCGTGAGTGTTTTACTAATCTTCTTAATGCTGGTTTTATAGATACATATCGTTATTTTTATCCGAGTAAAGAGGCATATACATGGTGGAGCTATATGTCGGCAGCGAGGGATCGTAATATAGGCTGGAGAATTGATTATTTTATCGTTTCTAAACCTTTTATTTCTCATGTTAAAGATTCCATAATTTATAGTAATGTTCTAGGAAGTGATCATTGCCCGGTAGGTTTAATTTTGAAGTAATTTGATTTAGAGCATAAAAAACAACACCTAAAAATAAAATAATAATGGGTGATAACATGAAGGTTTATATGAAACCAAGAGTAGAGAAAGAAAACTTAATGTATGCGCAGATTTTACTTCAAGATTTTGCAGGTAAAAATAGTGAAATGACTGCAATCAATTTGTATGTTTACCAGCATCTTAACCTATTTCAAAACTATCCAACTGTCTCTAAGGATTTAAAAGAAATAGCGGAGACGGAAATGCATCATTTAAATTTACTAGGGGAAACAATTAAATTATTAGGTGGTGATCCACAGTATGCCACTATTAATTGCGTGACGGGGGCTAAAATACCTTGGACAGCCGAAAATGTAAATTATAATGATAATTTAAAAGAAATGATTTTGTATGATATTAATAGTGAATTACAAGCAATAGCTACTTATAGAGAACATAGTTTGTTAATCAATGATAAATATATAAGGCAGTTGTTAAAAGAAATTATTGCTGATGAAAAAGAACATGTAAAAATATTTAGAGGCATATATGCGCTGATATGCGATAATTAATTTCAATAAAAAAAATTAGTACAGTTAACGATGGCAGATGTGCGAGAAAAATTTCTTATTTTATGGATATGTTTATAATGTAAATGTAGTTAGGAGTTGTAGGGCAGGAAGGCGGTTTTGGCTAAATGAAAACAGAAATTTCTTTAGAAAATATGTCCCATAGTATTGCATACTGGTATACGGATTTTTATAACACAAAAAGTAAAGAAACAATTTTTCCAGTAAAGAATAATGAACGTGATTATACATATAGATTACTTAGAATGAAATATAGTGACGCGGATGTTATTGTATCACCAGAAAATAGAATTTACCAGATAAATAGGGATGTATTTGTTGAACGTGAAAAAGAATCTTGTATGGTATTTGTAGAAGATATAAGTGGTAATAAAATAAAGCGAAAAATGATAAATGAAATTCAACCTTATTGTCTTTGTGATGAAGATACATTGAAAATAAATGAATACACCGAAAAACTTTTTTCACATAAAATTCCGTTTTCAGTAATTACATTTACTTTTGGACTTAATAGTGGATTTGAGGAATATGATGATTTTTCTATTAATAAAGTAGTAGAATTTCTTAAAAGCAAAATCAGAGGATTATCTTATTTAAATTTAGATGCAAAAAAAATAGTTAGAGGTACAGATGTTATTGCTTCAATAAATGCTTCACAGTTATTTATTGTGTTGACAAATATTGATGAAATTAATACTAAAAAGAAGGTTGACAGTTTAAATAATCTATTAAAAAGTTGTTTTAAAGTTCCATTTGAGATTGATGTCTTTAAATCAAAAGATTATCAAACTAATTTTGAAATGAAAAAAAGTGTGGAAGTAGCCTGCATAAATAGGCATTGTTCATAGTAAATATAATATTTATTATGGACTTTTTTATTTGCAATTGTGGTTATTTTATGTGAGTGTTATTTTCATTATAGTTCTACTTTGAAAATAAACATAAATATGTTAAAATATTAATAGTATAAAAAAGGAGGACATTATGAAAATTTTATTAATTATAATTTTAGCAATTGTTATTTTGATAGTTGTTTTATATAACTATTTAGTAAAACTAAATATAAGATGTAAAAATGCTTGGTCACAAATTGATAATCAATTAAAGAGAAGAGCTGATTTAATTCCAAATTTAGTTGAGGTGACTAAAGGATATGCAGCATATGAAAGCCAAGTGTTAGTAGATGTGGTTAATGCAAGAAACCAAGCTAATTCTATGAGTGATCTAGCTAAGAATACTGAGGAAGTTAGTAATAATTTGAAAAGTTTATTGGCTTTGGGTGAAAATTACCCAGATTTAAAGGCAAATGAAGTTTTCAAAAATTTGCAGATCGAATTAACAGGAACCGAGGATAAGATTGCCTTTGCAAGACAATTTTATAATGATTCTGTGCAACATTACAATACTGCTATAATGGTATTTCCAAATAATATTATGGCAAAGATGATGAAATATAAGGAAAAAGAATATTTTCAAGTTAGCGATAGTGAAAAAGAACTAGTAAAGGTGGAATTATAAAATGATTTTAAGAGATGTACGTAGAAATAAGTTCAAAACTGGATTAATTATTACTTTATTTTTTGTTTTTATTACGCTATTAGTCTATTTTCTTTCTTTATGGTTTTTTGATAATGTTTATATTGCTGCCTTTATCGGATTATCTATTTCGTTTATTTCAGCATTTGTATCTTACTACAATTCTGATAAAATGATATTAAGTATTAATAATGCTAGACCAGCAACACGTGAAGAGTTTTTACAATTAAATGTTTCGTTAGAATCTTTATGTATTAGTGCAGGGTTACCAATGCCAAAGCTTTACGTTATGGATACTCCGGCTTTAAATGCATTTGCAACTGGTAGAAATCCTGAACATTCAGTTGTTTGTGTGACAACAGGATTGCTTGACAAACTCGATAAATATGAGATGGAAGGCGTTTTAGCACACGAGTTATCACACATCAAAAATTATGATATTTTAGTATCAACAATAGCTATTGTAATGGTTGGATTTGTTTCAATTTTAGCCGATATTTGTTCTAGAAGTTTAATTTTTGGTAATCGTGATGAGGATAGTAAAGCAGGGGCTGTTTTAATGATAGTTGGTCTTGTATTTATTATTTTATCACCAATTTTTGCGACATTGCTTAAGTTGGCGATATCTCGTAATCGTGAGTATTTAGCAGATGCTAGTGCCGTGGAAATTGCCCGTAATAAGGAAGGGCTTATTAGAGCTTTAGAAAAGTTGGAAACTGAAAATGAGCCAATTCAGGTTAATAAGGCTACAGAATCTTTGTTTATTGTAAATCCATTAAAGGGAAAAGAAAAGGATTCTTTATGGAGTACACATCCAAGTACAGTTAACCGTATCCAAAAGTTACAAAACATTCAATAAGCCTGATGGCTTATTTTAGTATAATGTGAAATTTGTGTGATATGCTGGATAAAATGTTGGAAATATGTTATTATTATATAGGAAACGAGGTAGAAATATATGAATGAAAATAAGAGATTAATTATGGTGGGAATTGTTATTGTTGCCGTTGTTGCTGTTATTTTATTAATTAGTTTTTGGCCAAAGGCAGATAAAAGCTTTGCTTGCGGAGTAAAAGCTGATGGTGATTATGAAAAATTGGGCAAAGTTAATTATAAACAATATCAATGTCTAGTAAAAGAAGATAGTAAAAATGCCGTAGTTGTATCAGACGATATAACTGATAAGAAAAAGGAAGCATTAAATAGTACAGCAAAAAAAATCGGACATGTTATTTATTATTTAGATAACGAAAAGATTAATTCAGATGATATGAAATCAATTAAAAAGGATTTAAAGTATCAAGATTCTTCATTTAAAAAAGATGTTATTGTTGTAATTGAAAAAGGTAAAGTTGCTACATTTAAAGAAGATATTTTAGATAATGCTGATGAATTAAAAACATTCTTATCCGATGCTAAATTAGCTAAATTTGCTTGTAATGCTACACCGGATAAAGAGTATGAAAATTTAGGTGAATTAGATTATGATGGATATAATTGTTTATATGAAAGTGGTGAACCATTCGCTGTTATTTTAGCACAAACAACATGTAGTTATTGCGTTTCATATAAACCAATTATTGATGAATATGTAGCTAAGAATAATTTACCTATATATATTATTGAAATTGATCAATTATCTGATGATGAAAGAAATGCTTTACTTTCTTCATTAAGTTATTTTAAGGATAATGAAAGTTGGGGTACGCCTCTCACTTTAGGTATTAAAAATAAAGAAGTCGTTAGCGAAATAAGTGGATTTACTGATGACGAAGGAAACCTTGACAATTTCTTTAAAGGATTAGGTTTAAAATAAGTATTGAGTTTTCAATACTTTTTTGTTATTTATTTCTTTTTATTTAATATGTTTAAATAAGGAGAGTGGTTATGGAATTTTTGAATTATATTATGGAAAGTAAATTGATTTTAATCCCAGCTTTATATATTATAGGCTATATTATTAAGAATACGGCTTTAATAAGTAATAGATTCATTCCAGTTATTTTATTATTCATTGGTGTTATTTTGTCTGTATTTATGGGCGGGGATACGGTTATCAATAATATTGTACAAGGTATTTTAGTAGCTGGGGCAACAGTCATGGCTAATCAAATGGTTAAACAAAGCACAAGAAAAGAGTGATACTCTTTTTCTTTTTATTTGGGGATGTGTTATAATTAGCATAGGTGATATTATGAAAAGAATTAGAGATTATGGAATTATTATTGGTAACGGAAAAACTGGCAAGCTAAATAAAATTACAGATGTTCCAGGAGTTCGTGTTGGGCACTATACTATTTCAAATGAGAATAATAATACGGGTATTACAGTTATTTTGCCATGTCAAGATAATATATATAAGGATAAAGTAGTTGCTGCTTCTCATGTTATGAATGGATATGGTAAAACTCAAGGCCTTATGCAAATAGACGAGCTTGGTTATATTGAAACACCAATTGCTTTAACTAATACTTTAAATGTTGGCAAGGTCCATGAAGGATTAGTTGACTATATGATTAATGAATGTTTAAAATCTGACATTGAAGTTAATTCGATTAATCCGGTTGTTGGTGAATGTAATGATTGGCCCCTCAATAATATTAAAGATAGGGTGTTAGATAATAATGCGGTGGCCGAGGCTATTGCTAGTGCTACTGTAAATTTTGATGAAGGAGATGTCGGCGCTGGAAAAGGAACAAGTTGTTTAGGATTAAAAGGCGGAATAGGGTCAGCTTCTAGATTAACTTTGATTGATGATAAGTTTTATACTATTGGTGTTTTAGTTCAAAGTAATTTTGGTGGGTCAAAAGATTTAATAGTTGATGGAAAGCCGGTTGGGGATATTGTTAGTTCTAAGGTTATAGATAATGGTAACGGGAAAGGGTCAATTATGCTGGTTTTAGCAACAGATTTACCTGTGAGTGATAGGCAGCTAAAACGAATTATTAAACGGGTAGAAGTTGGGCTTGCTCGTATTGGTTCCTATATTGATCATGATAGTGGTGATGTTGTAATTGGATTTACTACAGCAAACAGAATTAATAAAGATATTGAAGGTAATTTTCGTTCGCAAAAAGTAGTAGTTGAAGAGAAATTAAACTATGTATTTAGGATGGTGGCTGAGGCTGCTGAAGAAGCAATTTTAAATTCTTTGGCATTGTCTAAAACTTTAGTTGGTTATAATGGTAAAACTAAATTTAGTCTTACGGATGTATACTTGAAAGATTATATGAAAAACAAAAACTATAAGTCTTATATTTATGGAGTAAAGTCAATTAATCAATTTCCAGATTATCCTGTTGGATGTGAATCAGTGGCATTGCAAATTCTATTAAATTATTATGGGGTTGATGTTAGTACCGAGGATATAGTTAACGAGTTAAAAAAGGGTGATAGACCACATTATGAAGGTGAAACTTTATATGGTGGGAATCCTGAAGTGGAGTTCGTTGGTGATCCTAGAGATATTCATAGTTATGGGGTATATGAGAAACCAATGGCTGATGTAGCTAATAAATTTAAGCCAGGAATAAAAAATATTACGGGAACAGATTTAATAAATTTATTTAAGCTTGTTGATGAAGGTTATCCAATTCAGGTTTGGTCATCAATTAAACTTTTAAACCCATTTATTTCGCAAAAGTGGATTTATAAGACTACAGGAGAAACAATTGACTGGAAGGCTCAGCTACATTCGGTTGTATTGATGGGGTATTCAGATGATGTGGTTGTGGTTTCCGATCCTGATGTTGGAGCCATTCGAGAATTTGATAGAAGTAAATTTGAGGAAGTATATAATTACTTTGGAAAAAGAGCTTTGTATTATAATGAGAAAAAGTAAAAGAGTATCTATTTAGATGCTCTTTTGTTTTAATAATAAAAAACGAACTTTATTTAGAAAGCTCGAATATAATCATTATGGTGGAGAATAAGGGAGAAAATAAAGAAGATTAATAACTTTATATGTCCTTATAAAATAAGCCAAAAATCCCGTTAGCATTTAGTTAAGGAGCTTAAATTATTCTCTTGTTGTGGAATTTATAAGGTCACAATAAGGAGGAAATTTAGAATGTCAGTATTTAGAATTAATAAAACCGATAATTATACTGTTATGTCTAATTATCATTTAAGAGATAAGAAATTATCTTATAAAGCCAAAGGATTATTATCATTTATGTTAAGTCTGCCCGATGATTGGGATTATTCAATTAATGGTTTAGTTAGCATTAGTAAAGAAAGTAATAAGGCAATTAGAAATGTTTTAAAGGAATTGCAAGATAATAATTATTTATCTATTAATAAAATAAAAAACGAGAAGGGTTTATTTGAATATGAGTATTTAATTTATGAAAAACCAGATACCCCTTTTGTAGATGTGGATAATCTACATGTGGAAAAGGACATACAAATAAATACTAATAAACTAAACACTAATAACAAAGATAAATATGATAAACAAGGCAGTTTATTTATAAAGGAACTTATTAATAGGGGATTTATAAATGAAGAAGATTTAGAAATACCTAGATATAAGGCTTTATTTGATGAATTATTGCAGGAGTATAGTTATTATGATTTAATTAAAGTTTGTGGCTATATAGCTGATAAATGGCAAAATAATAATGGATTAGACGAAAACGGTTTATCTATTTATAATAAATATAGTTATTTTAAGACTGCTCTGATTAATAATTTAGAAAAGATAAACAATGATATTGACTTTGGTTATGATTAATTATATTAAAAGGATAGCTGATTAATTGGCTATCCTTGTTTTTTTGTTTATTTAATCATTAAAATATGTTATTACAAATGTAGGACATATGCATTTTGTGTCTGACATTTTTATTTTCGGCTTTCTTTTTATTTTAGCGGGCTTTTCGACACTGTCGAAATATTTGTCAGACCGCTCTTATCCTGTTACAGAATGTTTTAAGAAAATAAAATGCTGTAATTGAAAATAATGTCAAAATGTGGTAAGATATTTTTTAAATGTCGTATTAGTATAGGAGAGTTAACTATGAAGAAAATTGACATAACAAATTGTATAAATGAAATTTTGTCTAATAAACCACTTTGTTTTCGTGATGTATTTGGGAAAGAATATAAAATTTTTAGCTATGAGGAATATATACTAAAATTCGGTTTATCACAAAAATCATTTGAAAAAAGTATTTTAGAATTTTCTCAAGAATCTGGCAAATATATTGATCGCATTAATAATTTTATTGAAGAAACTTTAAAAGATGTGACTGATATTAATTTGAAAAATCATCTTGAAAGAAATCTTTTTAGTTCAATAGATAGTAATACTAATTATCGGAGCGTATTAAGTGTTAATACAATATTTTTGGATAGTTTTTCTTCTAATTTAGAAGAAAGTGAGCAAACTATAAAGCAAGTTTATGTTGAGGAAGGATATGATGGTCTTAAAGCCTATATTGAAATAATTAAAAGCCCTAGTCTTATTTCTTCATACCTATCTGGTAATAATAGAACAAATCAAACAGTTGCAATGAAATATATTCTATATCGCACTAATCACCATAGTCCCACATCGTATAAAAGAAATTTATCAGCAAAAACATTATACCAGGAAATTAACAATAACATACAAAACACATTAGATAAAATTGTAAAAGAAAAATCTGATTACATAGATTATATGAGTAATCAAAAAAACGAATGGGACGAATGGCTTGCTAGTATAAATGAAACATATGAAAAACATTATATTAATACTACTGAAAAATTTGAAAATTTAAAAAAGACTTATGAAGAAAAGCTTAAAGTTTCTGGCCCAGCTGATTATATGAAAGATAAGGCAATGGAATATAAAAGGAAATCGTTTATATGGTGTGTGTTGATAATAATATTAACTTCTATTTTGCTAGCCGTAATGTGCTTAATATTATCTCCATCAATGACTATAGCTGATAGGGTTATAAATATAAATCTTTTCACTTCAAATATACCTATTCCTATTACAATAGTAATTATAACAATTATTTCAATAATTTTATATGTGTTAAGAGTATTTATAAAAATGGCAACTTCTGCAAAACATTTAAGCGAGGAATATCAACAAAAGCATATATTAACATATTTTTATCTTTCTCTAATAAAGGAAGGTGCTTTGTCTAAAGAAATTGGAAATCAAATTTTAGTTACATTATTCAATAAGTCGGATACAGGACTGATTAAGAATGATAATAATTCGAGTGATTTTCTAGAAAGCCTTATTATGACTATGAAAAATAAATAGTACTACATTTTAACATATTTTATCATTAATATTAGCAAATGCTATATTAGAACTTAAAACTAAGGGTTTACAAGATACTATATTAATGTTATATTTATTTTGTAATACTACTTTTGAATTTTCAATTATATTGTTCCATTCATCATTAGTATATTTTATCTCGCCTAAACTACTATTGGCTAGGCTGTAGTAATCAGTATTATCACCACGATAATATTTAAACCATAACATTATAAAATGGGCTATATCTTCGGATAGCCTTTTTTGTTTATATTTTTTCTCATGCTCAAAGAAAATATCTAGCTTCTTCTCTCTGACCCCTTCAATGTCTTTATCGTTTTCAGGACATATTTTATTTGTGTACATAATGTCACCTCGCACGCATACGCAGAGTATGCTATTAATTACGATTATATAGTGATTGTTTCATCTTGTCAAGGCCTTATTCCATACAATAAGTATGGAATAAGGTAAAACTATGCCATTCGTATTGTATGCTTTATTAGAGGTGTTAAAATATGAAAATAGTGGCTAATGATTATGAAGAAAAAGAAGTAATGAAGATATTAAGAGAATGGTCAGAGAAAAAGCAAGAGGATTTCGGTAAGGAAATTGGTGTAAGTGGTATGACTATTCAAGGTTATGAACGAGGTATTAGGCGATATACTTTTGAAACTTTAATGAAAATTGCTAAAAAATATGGTTATAAAGTAACTATCGAAAAGAAATAATATAAAAAAGATTATAAAAAGACTATAAAAGGATTATAGAAAGACTATAAATTAGATTGACGATTTAATTTTTCAGGGTTAAAATGTGTATAATAGCTAATCATTTTAGTAAAAGGTGATGGCTATTTTTTTGTTCCCGAGTTAGGGAATTTCAGACATTTTAGAAAGGAGGATATTAAAATGTCAAATAACATGATAAAATGTAACATGAAAGGAGGTAAAAATGTCCTATAGGGAAATATTTAAAGTTATTTCAAAAGCATGGTCAAGTGTTGAAGATATTATGGCTATTGCAGGTTGTGGTAGAACGGGAGCTACAACGATTAGAGAAACAGTAATTAAAAATATAAGGGAAGAAAATAAAGAAATTCCTTATTGCAGAAAAAAAGTTGTACCAACAAAAAGAGTTATTGAATTACTTGATTTAGATGTGGATTATATTAAGGATATGGCATTAAAAGAACAAGAATTAGAAAATGCCAAGAGCAACGTTGATTATGCCTGTATATCAAGATAAAAATTCAAAACATTGGTACTACCGAGTATATGCAAATGATAGTTTAGGTAATAGAAAGCAATATCAAAATGGTGGTTTTAGAACTAAAAAGGACGCTCTTGAAGCTGAACGGAATTTTATAGTTGCTAATAAAGACGGTTATTGTGATATTACATTTGAACAGTTATGGTTGATTTATAAGGAATATATAGAAACAAAATTAAAATATAATTCGATTAGAAGTATTAAAAATCGTATTGAAATACACGCGTTACCTTATTTCAAAGATTATAGATTGGAAAAAATAACGGTTTCTGTATATGTAAAATGGCAAAAACAAATAGATGAAAAGGGTTATTGTTATAAATATAAAAGTGCAATTCACGGAGCTGTAAGAGCAATGCTAAATTACGCAGTTAGATTTTGCGGACTTAAAGTTAACATTGCTAGTCAGGTTGGAAACTTTTCTAAACGTGATGAAATACCAAAAGAATATAATATTTGGTCTTATGAAGAATTTAAACAATTTATTAGTGTTATTGATAATGATATGTATAAATTATTCTTCGAGGTTTTATATTTTACTGGTATAAGACAAGGTGAGGGTCTAGCGCTTACTTGGAAAGATTTACAAGATAATTATTTACTTATAAATAAAACCTTAACAAGAAAGAAGGTTGATGGAAGAAATATGATTAATAGTCCGAAAACTGCAAAGTCATATCGCAAGGTTAAATTAGATAAGCGTCTATTATCAAAACTACATGAATATAAAGAAACGTGCCATAAATTTGTTGAATTTAATGATAGTTGGTACATATTTGGGTGTTTGAGCCCACTTGCGACAACGACAGTAGCAAGAAAAAAAGATTACTATTGTAATCTAGCTGGTGTTAAGCAAATAAAAATACACGACTTTAGACATAGCCATGTATCTTTATTACTATCAAAGGGTGTTCCTATCACAGTCATCGCCAAACGACTAGGACACTCTGATATTGAAATGACACTTAATACATATTCACATATGTTACCCGGTGACGAGGACAAAGCAATTGATGTCCTTGAAACCTTAATTTAAAAATAAATTACCTTATAATCACACAAGGGATTTTTAAGGGCTAATTAAGTGCATTTATAATTAAAGCCTTGTAAAACAAGGCTTAATTAACTAATTTGGTGGAGAATAAGGGATTCGAACCCTTGACCCCCTGCGTGCAAAGCAGGTACTCTAGCCAGCTGAGCTAATTCCCCAAAAATTGAGATTGCTTATAAATTATAACATGTTATTTAGAAAAAATCAATATATTTTTCAAAAAAAGTTATATTACTATATTATACCGTGTTAAAAAAAATATATTACTGAATTTGCCATTTTATAGGTTACCATACTTTTGATAAATTATTCTTCGACATAAATTATATTGTAGATGCAGATTAGGAGGAATACATTGACAACAATCCAAGTAATTTTATCAATAGGTGGCGGCTTTTTAGGTCAGTTTTTTGGTGGTTTTGATATGTTGATGATAACACTTGTATCTTTTGTAATAATGGACTATTTAACAGGTGTAATGCAGGCAATAGTGCATCATAAATTATGCAGTAAGGTTGGCTTTAAGGGAATATTTAAAAAGATATTGATTTTTTTTATAGTAGGAATTGCGGTAAGTTTGGATGGGACGTTTGGAACAACTAATTTAAGATATATTGCAATAGTGTTTTATATAGTAAATGAAGGAATTTCAATAATTGAAAATGCAATTGATTTGGGCTTACCAATTCCCGACAAAATAAAAGCTGTTTTGGACAAATTAAATGAAGAAAATGACGGAAAGTAGATAACTACTTTCTTTTTAGTATCAATATATATATACTTTGTGCTATAATTTAAATAGGTGGTTTGATGATTAAGACAGAAGCTTTGACAAAATACTATGGTGATGTATTAGGTGTTAAAGACATTTCATTAGAAATAAAAAAAGGTGAAATTTTTGGTTTGTTAGGACCAAATGGCGCTGGCAAGAGTACATTTATTAATTGTATTATGCAAATGATAAATAGAACGTCAGGATCAATTTATATCAATGGCAAGGAAATTTTGCCGCGCGACTGTAAGTATAAACTTGAAATCGGATATTTGCCCAGCGAAATTCATTTATATGATGATTTAAAGGTTGCAGATATGATACAGTATTCGGCTGGATTTTATGAAGGGGATTTGACGGAAAGAATTAAATATTTGGTAGATAAGTTAAAAGTTCCCGTAGAAAAGAAAATTGAAGATTTATCTTATGGTAATCTAAAAAAAGTTGGGATAGTTTTAGCGATGATGCATAGTCCAGAAATTTTGATTTTAGATGAGCCAACAAGTGGACTTGATCCATTAGTTACAGAAGATTTTTTTAAATTATTAGAGGAGGAGAAGAAAAAGGGAACGACGATATTATTTTCAACACATATTTTAAGTGAAGTAAAAAAACTTTGTGATCGAATTGGCATTATAAAAAACGGAGAACTTATAAAAATCTCAGATGTTAGTAGTTTGGTTGATGATAGTTTTAGTATTGTAACGGTGGTTGGTACTGAATATAAAAAGATGAGGTTGCCAATTAAGGATATTGTAATTAAGGAAGAAAATAAAAAATCGATAAAATTTATTTATAAAGGAAATATAAATGATCTGATACAAGTCTTATCAGCAGTTAAAATTGAACATTTAACAGTTGAAGAGCCAGATATTGAAGATATATTTATGACTTATTATAGATAGGGGGTATAATATGTTTAAAAGAGAAATAAAAGTTAATTTTAAAAGCTTTTTAATCTGGGGTATATCATTAGGTCTTTTACTTGTTTTAATTTTCGCAATTTATCCATCGATTTCAGATAAAATTGAATTTGATGATATGATGAAAAACTTTCCTCCAGAGTTACTTAAAAGTTTTAACTTTGATGTGGTTAGTATTTCTACTGTTTTTGGTTGGTATGCGAGTGAAGGATTTACAATTGTATCATTAATTGTAGCAATGTATGCTGCAGTGTTAGGCGCTTCGATCATTTTGAAAGAAGAAAGTGATAAAACTATTGAATTTTTATATTCTAAACCAGTTTCTAGAGGAAAAATATTACTATCAAAGCTTTTAGCTGGGGTAGTATATGTTATTGCTTTTAACATATTTATAATGATAATTACAGGGATTGGATTTGCTTTAAGTGATGATATGCATGTAGTAAAATGGTTGCTATTAACATTGTCACCAATATTAATTGGGCTAACAACGTTTGTTATTTCAGCATTTATTTCATTATTTTTTAAGAAAACAAGAAAGGCCATGGGTGTGGCTTTAGGAATAGTGATGGGCACTTATGTAGTTAATATGATTGCTAAGATGTCCGATAATGTAGGTTTTTTAAAGTATTTAACACCTTTTGGGTATATAGATTCAGCAGATATTGTTACCAATAGTGCTTTGCCTTTATATAGTATTATAATTGTTTTAATAATAATTGTATTTGCTGGTTTGTTATGGCTTAGATATGATCGAAAAGAATTTTTATAAGGAGAATAGATGGTAAACAAGGGAAATATCGTACCATTAATATTGGTTGGTGGAGCTGCAAGGGTAGGGAAAACCACTGTGGTTCGAAAGTTGTTGGAAACATATCCTTATTATTCTCTTTCAATAGATAATTTAAAATATATGGTTAGGAAATCGGGCTTAATTAAAAGGCAGATATCTTCTCAAGATTTTTATTGTCCAGAAGCATGGCTTAAAAAAGTTAGAGAAAGAGATTTTTCATTATGGCAATGGACTAAAGAATATATAATATCATCATTGAATCATAATTTACCTTTGATTGTTGAAGGCGGAATATGGGCAGATTATGTTAATGAAAGTATTGAGGAATTTGTAAGTGCTAACGATAAAGTAAAAATTATAACTTTATTTATAGTGGACAGCACAAATACTATTGAAGCTAGTAAAAGATTTTTGGCTTTAAAGAACTCTGATCCATATAATTGGCTTAATAAGTACAATGAGGAACAAATTTCTTTGTATGCCGAATGTAATAAATTTAGGACTGATAATACTATTGAATTAGTTAATAATTATAATTATTTAGTTTATGATATTAATGATTATGAATCTATGGACAAAATGCAGGAAGTTATTATTAATGATATAAAGATATTAATTGAAAATTAGATTTATTAAAAATATTATAGGAGGATATGATGAATAGGTAAAATATTTTATTTTCCTGAGCATCATAAATATTTAATTATGGAAACACCAAAAGAAGAAATTTTAGAATTTATGAAAACTAGACCAGGTACAGTTGGGATAATTGGATATGGTTCTGGAGTAAATCCCCAGGCTGGTCAAGAAGGACGCAAACCACAGATTGATTTAATTGTGATTGTTGATGATTTGAAAAAATGGCATAGGGATAATATTAAAAAGAATCCTCATGATTACTCTTTTTCAGGTCGATTATTTTTTGGACATGCTCCTTTATCTTGGTTAAAGGCTGGCGGAAAAATATGCTATATGACATATATCCCATTTAATGGCCGCAAATATAAGCTTGGAACTATCGAAAAAACAGATTTTTTAAATGATTTAAGGAATTGGGAAACCTTTTATATGGCTGGAAGAATGCAAAAGCCGATATTGATTGTTCAAGGCACTGAAGATATTGTAGAAGCAATTGAATATAATCGATATGCAGGAATAATGGCGGCTAAGATGATTGAGGGTTCAGGAGAAGCTTTGCTTAAGGATTTTTATATTACTTTAGCCTCTTTATCTTATATTGGTGATACACGTATGGGGATCGCTGAAAATCCAGATAAGGTTAAAAATATTGTTAATGGTAGAATTGATTTTTATGATGAATATTATGGCGCTAATTTAGTTTTAGATGGCGATAAGGTTGTTATTGAAGACAATATAAAAATAGATACTTTGCCGGATGAATTAGGTGATTATTTAGCGCAGCACAAGGATGTGAATACATCCGTGAGTGTTAAACAATTTTTAACTGAAAAGAATAAAAGCCAGAGTTTAGCGCAAACAGTTAAAGGATTATTTACAACAGGGCCAATTAAGTCAGTTAAATATGTTGGCGAAAAGCTTAAACGTAAAAAGAAAAAGTAGTTATGTTTTTTGACATTACTATTTAAATTTGTTATAATCAGTGACATAGTTAGGTGATGGAAGATGAAAATTAAATCAGTTGAGTTAGCAATTTCAGCAGTTAGACGTAGTCAATATCCAACCGATGATTTACCAGAATTTTTGCTTATTGGAAGATCTAATGTTGGGAAAAGTAGTTTTATAAATACGCTTGTTAATCGTAAGAATTATGCGCGTACTTCAGGAAGACCTGGTAAGACACAAACAATTAATTTTTATAGGGTTAATGATGAATTTTATTTAGTTGATGCTCCTGGATATGGATACGCACAAGTGGGCAAAACTAAAAGAAAGAAATTTGGATTAATGATTGAGGATTACATTGTTAATCGAAAAAACTTAAAACAAGTATTTCTACTTATTGATTTTAGACACCGTCCAACTAACGATGATATTATGATGTATAATTATTTGAAATATTATAAAATACCAGTTACAATTGTGGCAACTAAATGTGATAAGATTGGTATTACGTTACAACAAAAGCAACGTAATTCAATTTTAGATGATTTGGATTTAGTTGTTGGCGATGATTTTGTAATGTTTTCAAATGTAACTAAAATTGGTAAAGAAGAAGTTCTGAAAAAGATAGAAATTACTTCTTAACCTTGTCGCAATTCATAGTTACTTTCATACACTATTTTAGGTGATAAGATGAAGGTAGTTATGGATGAGGGCATGGTTATATTGTTTTTGAATAAATCTTATATTGAAAGTTTAGACTTTGGTGATAAAGAAAGTACTCAAAAATATTTAAAACAGCTTTTATTGAAGCTAAGAAATAATTATGATTTAGAATTTAGTGGTTATTATGATATGACCTTGCATGTTGATAAAAATTATGGAGTTATTGTTGAAGCAAGGAAAGAAGAATTGGAATACTTGGATTACTTTAGTAATCAAATTGAAATGAATACAAAAGTAGTCGAAGATTCTTTTTTATATGAAATCACTGATATTGATGATTTTTTGGCTTCAAAATTTATAATATATCATTTAAGAGATAAAATATATATAGGCATTAAAGAAGAAATTTCAAATATTGAAATGGGATTAATGCTAGAAAAAGCCTGTCATATTATTTATGGCGAAGAGGCAATGGAAATAATTAGAAGAGCAAAGGTAGTGAGGTGATATTATGCGTAAACCAGTGGTGGCTTTAGTGGGAAGACCAAATGTTGGAAAGAGTACTATTTTTAATCGTATGGTTGGTAGTAAAATAGCAATTATTGAGGATACTCCTGGAGTAACTCGTGATCGTATTTATGGTACTGTTAATTATCGTGATTATAGTTTTCACTTGATTGATACCGGCGGTATTGATATAGCGGAGACTAAATTTAATGACGAAATTAAAGGACAAGCTGAATTGGCAATTGATGAGGCAGATATTGTTGTATTTGTTGTCGATGGGAAAGAAGGCTTAACCGCCAATGATTATGTGGTTCGTGATATCTTAATGCGTAGTGGGAAAGATATTATTGTAGCAATAAACAAGGCTGATACTAAGGCTTTTAAAGAACATAGGTATGATTTTTATGAACTTGGTTTTGATGCTTACATTGAAATAAGTGGTGAACAAAACTTCGGAGTTTATGATTTGTTAGATGAGATAACTAAGGACTTTAAAGAAATTCCTGAAGAATATGATGATAGTGTTGTTAAATTTTCAATTATTGGACGTCCTAACGTTGGTAAGAGTAGTTTAGTTAATGCTTTATTAAATGAAGATAGGGTTATTGTTAGTGAAGTAGCGGGAACTACTCGTGATGCAGTCGATACTCCGTTTACTTATCATGGTGAAGAATTTGTTGTTATTGATACAGCCGGAATGCGTAAACGCGGTAAAATATATGAAACTGTTGAAAAATATAGTTTACTTCGTTCATTAAAGGCAATTGATCGTAGTGATGTTTGCGTTATTGTTATTAATGCTGAAGAGGGAATTATCGAACATGATAAACATATTGCTGGATATGCAATAGAAGCAGGTAAAGCGGTGATAATCGCTGTTAATAAATGGGATTTAATTGAGGATAAGGACAAGCAGATGAGAGAGTTTACTAAAGAGATTAGAAATAATTTTGCTTTTATGCCTTATGCACCAATAGTTTTCTTATCTGCACTTACTAAAAGGCGAGTTCATACTTTGATGCCGGCTATTATTAAGGTTAATGAAAATGCACATAAGGAAATTAAAACAAGCTTGCTTAATAATGTAATTATGGATGCTTATTCACTTAATTTGCCACCGACTTATAAAAATAAAAGATTAAAAATTTATTTTGCTGCGCAAGCTGCAACATGTCCTCCAACCTTTAATATTCAGGTTAATAGTAAGGGATTATTACATTTTTCATATGAGCGATATTTAGAAAATAAAATTCGTGAAAATTTTGATTTTGAAGGGACACCAATAGTTTTACAATTTAAAAATAAGGGTGAAGAATAGAACTTTGAATAATTCAAAGTTTTTTGTTTGAAAAAACAGGACCATTTTTTAATTTGTTCATATACTAATGTAGGAGGATGATGTATTTGCGATTTTCAGATAATTTTTTCGATAGAGTTGAAAAGAAAACTAATGTAGGGAAGCAAACTATTTTAGATTTGGCTGCTAAACTACAACAAAGTGATCTTAAAAACGAAGAGACCTTAAGAGAGGTTATTAATGAACTTGGTCAAATGACAGGCAAAGAAGTTCCAAAAGAAAAACAAGATAAAATTATAGAAGCGGTAGTTAATGATAAAGTACCGAAAGATATTGATAAATTGATATAGTCATCGTCCGATGACTTTTTATTGTGGTTAAGAAAAAAATCACTTATTAAAAAATGACTTTTTTCTTACTTGGCTAAAACTTTTTTATTGGTTTCTTTTCTATATAGTTTTAATTCATCTTCAATTTTCTTTATAATAGTTGTACTTTTATAGATGTCAATAAGCTTGCTTTTTTCATCTTTAAGCTTATAGAAGTATTTTTGGTTAATTCGTTTAATTATTATTGCTGCTTCATTGGCGCTTAAATTTTCTTTGCATATCAGATATTTGAATGCTAAATCAGCTGATTTAAAGTCGTCCTTATCTTTTTTATCCATAATATTATCTACATAATTGTTAAAAACACTGGTAGATTCGCATACTTTTAATGCTAGTTTTTTGTCAAAAGGGTTATCAATAATAGTTTTTTCAATTTGGGTACTTGGATTGTTTTTCCAAGCTCCTAAATTTTTATTTTCCTTTACTGAAAAATATAATTTAATAAAATCGAGTAGACTTATGATGCTATTTTTGTCATATAGTTCTTTTTTTAATTTGTCATATCCCTTTTTTCCAGATGAGTAAATCTCTAAAAAATATTCTGTATTTTTATTTTCTTTTTGAAGAATATATTTTTGAATATCGCGCACATACTGATTTAAAGAAAGCATATCTATAGATTTTACTTTGACTTGTTCATTTGAATACTGCGATATTTTTCCTTTTACTATTTCGTTAGTTTCGTTACTTATTTTTATAGGTAGCATAATTTTATCAAGATTTTTATTGGTGCTCATTAGGGTAGTAATAGTTTGTTGTCCATTGTTTATTGTTGGATTTTTAATTCTAATTGTAGAACCGTCATCTTTAACGTCTCCCGTAATATTAATTCCGTTATTATATTTTATAAAATTTTCTGGTTCATTTTCGATGGTATAAATCATTTTTTCATTAGCTTTTAATACGCCCCTAACATTATTAGAAAAATATTTAGATAAGTCAATCTCTTTTTTATCATTATTTTTTAAATTAATTCCTAGGGAAATTAATAAGTATTTTTTTAAATCTTGAGCTTTTATATAGAAGGTGAAATTATTATTACCGTCAGTTGATACATTATATGTTGGTTCATCTGGATGTGTTTTAGGCTTTTTAATTTTTAAAGTTAGATTGTTTTCTTTTAAAGGAAGTAGTTCATTTTCAAAATACATATTATATATTGTCTTTGGAGTGTAATTGTTTTCTTCTTTGGAATTTTCAGAAACGCTACAGAATATTTCTTTTTTATCTTGGATTTTAAGTTTGTTGTTTTTGATAAAATTGAATAAATCTTTTGCGTCTTTTGGGGTATTATTATCAATGCATTTATCATAGTTTACTTTCATGGCCTTATAAGCTGGGGGATCAAGATGGTTAATTTTAATTTGGTAAATATAGACTTTTTCTTCATCACCATAGTATATAGCATCAATTGTTCCATCTTCGGTTCCACGAACAATATAATTTTGTATACAATCTTCATATTCAATATTGTGGATTGTTGATATAGCAAAGACTTCGAAGGCGTACCCATAGTTGTTACTTTTTTTATTATTAGCTACTGTATGTTTTAACATTTTTTTAATTTTATTTAATTCATTAATTATTATTTTTGCTTTATCATGACCAAGTTCATATATTAATTTTGCTTTATATATATTATAAGAATTTTCGTCTAAGTCGTAACCAGCTTTTAAGGTTTTAACTTTTTCCACTGTTTCCCAGTTGTCATCGGTAATTAAATATGTATTATTAATATATCTAATATGCTTTTTCAAGTCTTTTTTGATAGTCCAATTACCTGATCTGATTCTTTCTGTTAAGAAAATAGGTGATCCTTTGAAATTAGAATATTGTTCACAGTTTTCTTGTAATCTTCCGCGAATTTGGCTTTGTAAGGCTGTGTTGTTTTCAACTTCTAAATATTTAGCGACTTCTTCATATATTTCGCTTAATTTTGCGTAATCCTTTTTTTCTTTTTCTAAAATGTTATTTAAACATAGATATATTATATTTTTAATACTTTTATTTTCCATTTTTTTCCACCTCTTTTGAGTACATTATAGCATCAATTGTTCGTTAGATCAATCTTTTATCAAAAAAGATCTCTTCCTAATAATGTAGAACATAGAACGACGATTTAACTTTTATATTATTTTAAATGATTTTTTTCATATCTAATGGTTTTTCTACATATATTTAAGTAAATTATGGAAAGTAGGGATTATATGGAAAAAATTGATATCATAAAGAGTATTACAGAAAGAACAGGTGGGGACATATATTTAGGCGTAGTAGGTGCTGTTAGAACAGGTAAATCAACATTCATCAAACGATTTATTGAAAACCTAGTTGTTCCTAATATTGAAGATGAATACGAAAGAAAAAGAACCTTGGATGAGATTCCTCAATCAGCGCAAGGAAAAACAATTATGACAACTGAACCAAAGTTTGTTCCGAGTAATGCAGCTAAAATTAAAATTGATGATTTTTCAGCTGACGTTCGTTTAGTGGATTGTGTTGGATACATTATCAGTGGCGCTAAAGGATATGAAGATGAAAATGGCCCAAGAATGGTAAGAACACCTTGGTATGAAGAAGAAATTCCATTCGTTGAAGCCGCAGAAATCGGAACTGAAAAAGTTATTAAAGATCATTCAAGTATTGGTGTTTTAGTAACATCCGATGGCTCTATCGGTGAATTTTCAAGAAGCGATTACATTGAAGCTGAGGAAAGAATTGCTCTTGAACTTAATGAAATTGGGAAACCGTTTATCGTTATTCTTAACTCCGTTCATCCAATGTTACCAGAGACTGAAGGATTAGCTGAAGATTTAAATGAAAAGTACAATGCTCCAGTTATTCCAATGAATATTGATAATATGAGTGAAAGAGATGCTTATGGTATTTTAAGAGAAGCATTATACGAATTTCCAGTAGTACGTATTAATGTAGAAATGCCTGATTGGGTAGCATGTTTATCGCCTAATAATTGGTTAAAAAAATCTTATATAGATACGATTAAAGAAAGTATTTATGAAATAGATAAATTACGTGATATTGAAAACATTACAAATCGTTTGGAAACTTGTGATTATATAGATAAAGCATATCTATCAGAAGTTAATACTTCAACTGGTGAAGTTAATGTTACTTTAAAAGCACCAAATGAGCTTTACAACGAAGTTTTAAAAGAAATAATTGGGGTTGACGTGACTAACCGTTCACAGTTGCTTACTCTATTTCAAGATTATAATGAAGCAAAAATGGAGTATGATCAAATAAAAGATGCTTTGAAAATGGTTAAAAAGACTGGTTATGGAGTGGCAAGTCCAACCTTAGCTGATATGACTTTGGATACTCCAGAGATTATCAAGCAAGGAAGTCGTTATGGAATTAAGTTAAAGGCAGTTGCTCCATCTATTCATATGATTAGAGTTGATGTGGAAAGCACTTTTGAACCAATTATTGGGTCAGAATTGCAAAGTAAAGAGCTTATTAATTATCTAATGAAAGATAAAGAAAATGATTCTGAGAATATTTGGAAAAGTGAAATATTTGGACGTAGTTTAGATGTTATTGTTCAAGAAGGTATTCAAGCTAAGTTATCATTAATGCCAGATTCAGTAAGATTTAAGTTGCAAAACACTTTATCTAAATTAGTTAATAAAGGTTCTGGTAATTTATTTGCAATTGTTTTATAAGGATAGTTTAACTATTCTTTTTGCTTGACAAAGTTTAGATTATGGATGTAGAATAAAGATGTAACCGGTATTTACTCCTAGAATATCACTTTGTGGTTACTAGGAGGGAGAGTTATATGACAGATAACACTGGGAAAATAATTCGTGTAAGTTATACTGATGCCTGTGAGACACCAAAGGAACGCTATTTAGAAGTTCCTACCCCTGATATTGATATTAGTGAGCGCAAACACAAAGTCGCAGACTATACTGTCGGTTATGTAATTCCCGATAGTAAACAGGCTAAAGCTTTGATAGGGGCAGAAGTCGGTAGCAAAGTTTTATTAGGATCCTTCAAAACAACGATTGAAGGCATTTATACAGCTGAAGAGCTTATAGAGCAAGCAGCTTTATCTGAAAAGCAAGCTTATGAAAATGCTGGTTGGCCAGTATCGGTAGAAGATGTAACTGCAGCTCAAAGTGATCTTGGAATACAAAGAAAAATGACAAAAAAAGTGTCCAAAAACTAAGGGCCTTTTTTTTCTTGATAGAAAATGGGTAATAAAATCGTTAAAAAGCTTAAAAACTGTAAAAAAACCTTAAAATATATTGCTTTTTCCCTTTAAAAATGGTATTCTTTTATTGTAAGCAAACATAGCTTAACAAAATAAGGGAGGTATAGAAACATGACAAAACAAATGTTAGTTAATTACATTGCAGAAGAAACAGGTTTCACAAAAGCAGATGCTACTAGAGCTCTAGACGCTGTTATGAACGGGATCGTAGAAGGATTAAAAGATGAAGGTAAAGTTACTTTAACTGGTTTCTGCACTTTTGCTGCTCAAAAGAAAGAAGCAAGACAAGGTCGTAATCCAAGAACTGGTGAAACAGTTGAAATTCCTGCAAGAATCGCAGTTTCTATCAAAGCTGGTTCAAAACTAAAAGACGCTTTAAACTAAGGGCTTACTAGCCTTTTTTTCTTGCAATAGTGGAGATGATAAAATGTATAATTCAGCAATTAAAGTATTAGATAAGATTACGAGTTTTGGATATAAGGCTTATATAATAGGCGGATATCCTCGTGACTTGTATTTAAAGAGAAGCTCAACTGATATCGATATTTGTACTGATGCGACACCTATGGAGATTATGAATATTTTTCCTGAGGTGGTAACGACTAATTCAGAATATGGTTCGGTGGTAATATCTTTTGAAAAAATTAGATTTGAAATTACAACTTTTCGCAGTGAGGGAAAATATGTAATGCATCGCAAGCCTTCCGGTGTAAAGTATATCGATAGTTTAGAAGAGGATTTAAAAAGACGTGATTTTACGATTAATACGCTCTGTATAGATAAGAATGGCAATGAGATTGATTTACTTAATGCGAAGAGCGATTTAGACAACAAGGTTGTTAGAATGATTGGTAACCCTAAGGTAAGGCTAAAAGAGGATGCTTTGCGTATTTTAAGGGCTATTCGTTTTGCAACGATTTTGAATTTTGAATTAGAGCCAGTTTTAAAGGCCTATATTAAGAAGTATGGTTCGTTGGTTAAAAAATTATCAAGGGATCGTCAAAAGGAAGAATTGGATATAATTTTTGCTAGTTCAAATAAAGAGTATGGTATAAAGTTATTGTGTGAATTAAGGTTGGCTGATCATTTAGATATTCCTTTGCTTAGGAAAGCGAAAATAACACCTTCAATGATGGTTACCTGGGCCCAATTGGATGTCTTAGATAAATATAATTTCAATTCAAGCGAGAAGGAAACAATAAGTAAAATTTTAGAACTTAAAGATAAAGATTTACTTGATAGAAGAGTCTTATATGATTATGGTCTTTATGTTTGTACTTTGGCTAGTGAATTAGATGGGGTCACTAAGAAAGAAATTAATGAGGTTTATTCGGAAATGCCGATTCATAGTAAGCTTGATATCGCGTTAACACCTGTTGAGATATGTACAATTTTAGATAAAACACCAGGGGGATTTTTGAAAGCTTTAGTTAATGATTTAGAGGATAAAATTTTATCGGGGGAACTTGTTAACCGAGAAGAAGATTTAACTAATTATATTACTAACACATATAAATAAAACATACCTTTTAATAAGGGTGTTTTTTATGAAAAAAATTGGGATATTGATTTTGATAATGGCAATTACTTTATTTAATATTGATACAAGAGCGTTGTTAGCCAAAAAAATAGATTTAAAGATAAAGGACAATGAAACAAGTATTGTATTTCTAAGACTTGATAATAGTAATTCGTTACTTATAAATGATGAAGATGATAGTAATTTGTTTATTTTAGATTATAAAAATGATGAAGGGCTTAAGGAAACTGTTAAAATTTTTGGGAGTAAACCGGATATCTTTTATTTAAACAATACACTTGATAAAAAGGTTGACAATGTTTATGTGTTTAAGCAGAAAGATTTATTAAAATTTAGAATTGATAACTATACTCTTTGTATCTATGATCAGAAAAGTCATAATGTAGATAACTGTGATTTTGTTTATTTGATGAACTTAGATGAAGAATTTGAAGTGACTGAAAATATTTCGGCAATTTTTTATGATGAACGGATTGATGAAAAGTGGCTTCGTAATGTTCAAGAATCATGGGTTGATAATAATATTGTTAGTACTGATAGTTTTACTATTTTAAAGTTAAATGAGGATTCTTATAATATTGTGGTAGTTCCATCGACAAATAAATGATTTTAGGCTATAATAATCATTAGGTGGTTTTATGACAGGTAAAGTAATTGATATATTAAAAAACGGAAATATTTCTTTTCCAAAAATGCTATTAACGAATTATAAAAAATTAAAAATTACAGAAAAAGAGTTAATAGTTTTGATTTATTTAATCGATGATAATGAGTTTGATCCAGAGAGAATAGCAACGGATTTGAATATTAAATCAATCGATGTTTTAACGTTGGTTAGTAGCTTATCGAAAAAGGATATTGTTAAACTTGAAAGTGTAACTAATAATAATGTTTGTGAAGAATATGTTTGTTTAGATGAACTTTATAATAAATTAGCTATTTCTTTAATGGAAAACGAGACGGAAAGTAAAGATACTACTTTATTTGATAAGTTTGAAAAAGAGTTTGGCCGTACTTTAAGTCCTATTGAATATGAAATTATTGGAGCTTGGATTGAAGGTGATTTTTCAGAAGAACTTATTTTACTTGCACTTAAAGAAGCAATATACAATGGAGTTTCTAATTTAAGATATATTGATAAGATTTTATATGAATGGAATAAAAAGGGAATAAAGAGTAAGGAAGATATTGAAAAAGAACGGGAAAAGTTCAGTAAAAAAGATTCTAAGAAAGAAGTGTTTGATTATGACTGGCTCAATGAATAGAATTGAAGACTATCTAGATGAGATGTTTCCAAATCCACGCTGTGAGCTTAATTATAGTAAAGACTATGAATTAGTCTTGGCGACAATGTTAAGTGCTCAGACAACTGATAAAAGAGTAAATATGGTTACTTCTATATTGTTTACGGAGTATCCCAATTTAAAAGCTTTAAGTGAGGCATCAGTCGATGATATTGTAAAAATAATTAGGCCGATTGGAACTTTTAATAAAAAGGCTAGTAATGTTATTAACATTGCAAAAAGATTACTTAAAGATTATGGTGGTGTAGTTCCTAATAATCGTGAATATTTAGAAACGCTTCCTGGGGTTGGTCGTAAAACAACTAACGTAGTTCTTTCTAATATATTTAATGAACCTTGTATTGCGGTAGATACTCATGTATCTAGAGTTAGTATTAGACTTGGTTTAGCAAAAGATGGCGATGATCCTTTTACGATTGAAAAGAAGTTGACAAAGAAGTTTAAAAAAGAGGATTTATGCAAAAGACATCATCAAATGGTTTTATTTGGACGTTATCATTGTACCGCACGTAATCCTAAATGTGAGAATTGTAAATTAAAAGATATTTGTAAGTATGGGAGAAAGTTATAGAGATTATTTTTAAATAATCTTTTTTAATGCGTAAAAAAAGACGATTGCTCGTCTTAACTTACGTTAATTGTTCTAGAAATTGTTTTATCACTGATATTTTCACCTTCATAAGTAATTGTATAAGTTATGGTATAAGTACCAGCAGCCGAACCAATTTCTGCTATTGATGAAGGAATAGTACTATTTAGCATAACCTTTGGAGTTATTTTACAATCATTAGTAATATCTTCACCATCTAGGGTAACGGTAACACCTTTATCTGTATATTTAGATCCAAGAGTTAAGTTGATTGATGCTTCACCGTTTAGAGTAACGGTAGCATCAGAGGCTGATGAACCTTGATAATCAACTTTAACTTCGGTTCCAGTACTTTCAGCACCTGCAAAGTTTGAATAACTTGCTTTAATAACATAGGTTGGTGATGAAGTGCTTGGAAGTTTTACTGTAGCGCTTCCGTCTTTAACGGTGGCTACTTTAGTTAATCCTGTACCATTTTTAAGATATACATTATAAACGACACTACCTAATACATTATTGTTATATCCCATAATGTAATTTAAATAGGTTGTTTGGTCTTTTGAAATTGCGAACGCTTTATTAACGAGTGGACTCCAATAGTTTCTATTTAGACCGTCTGGAGTACCAATTGTTTTCCATGTAATAGTGGCGTTACGACCTTTAACAGTAGCTTTAGCATTAGTAACATTATCTAATGTATTGTATCTGTTTGATACTTCAGTTGGTTTAGCATTTGATTTGAATAATTCAGTTGTTTTAGCACTATCTGGAGTGTTGGTACTTGGAAGTAATGGTGTAGCACAATTTTTTTCAACAGTTACTTCAACCACGCTATCTGGTTTAGTAAATTTACTACTTGATTTAAAGAAGTTTTTAGCAACTGCTTGGAATAATTTTGAATTTTGGCTTGAACCAAATTTGTTATGTCCTTTAGAAATGTCTGAATAACCATACCAAACGGCTATTGAATAGTCTGAGTTGTATCCAGCAACCCATAAATCGTTAACTGCATTGCTTGGAAGATTTCTAGCTTTTATTGTTTTTTCGTCGAAGTTAGTTGTTCCAGTTTTGGCAGCGAATTCTGCTCCGTTAACATTGTTATAATTACCTAGAGCTGATTTACCAGTATCAACTAGCATGTCAGTTACCATATAAGCAGTATCTTTGCTCATAACTTTTTCTTTTTCTTTATCGTTAGTTATAGTTTTATTACTTTGATCGAAAACTATTTTAGTATAAGTGTATGGTTCATTATAAGTACCATTATTACCGAAAGCAGCATAGGCAGCAGCAACAGTAAGTGGTGATTCACCAGTATAACCACCAATTGCATGAGCCTCGTGTAGTTTACCGTTTGAAGCTACTTCTGGTGAAAGGCCTAATTTAGTAACGAAGTCTTTAACATCAGAGTTTTTAACGCTTTGGAAAGTTTTTAGCGCTGGAATATTACGAGAATCAACTAGGGCTTGACGTATTGTCATAATTCCCTTGTATTTGCCATCCCAGTTATTAATTTCAGTTCCATCGCTATAAGTATATTTATCGTCAATAATTGGATGATATGTATTCCAATTTAAGTATTCAATAGCTGGACCATAATCAAATAATGGTTTAGCAGTTGAACCGATTTGTCTTTTAATCATGGTAGCATTATTATATGATTTGGCTCCAGTACGATTACGACCTGCACCAATGGCCACTACTGCTCCAGTTTTAGTATCTAAAACGGTAATACCGGCATCAACTTTGTCGTTTTCCCATTTATAACCATCACCTTTCATTATTTTAGTGACAGCATCTTGTTTTTCACGGTCCATAGTTGTATAAATTTTCATTGAATATGAATATGGGTCATATCCAGTTTTTTTCTTAACATCAACGGCTACAGTATCGATAAAGCCTTGATATTCTTCATAGTTTGTATGAGCAGAATTTCCTTTGATAACAATTTTATCAACAGTCATTTTTTTAGCCATGTTGTATTCTTCATCATTTATGTATCCATGACGTTTCATTAATTTTAAAACGATTTGACGGCGTTCTTCTGTTTTATCTGGGTTAATGTTTGGATCATAAGTAACTGGTGATTGGAACATACCGGCGATCATAGCAGCTTCTGATAAATTTAATTCTTTAGCGCTTTTATTAAAATATGTTTTAGCGGCTTGTTCGACACCATAAGCACCACTTCCTAAATAGTATGAGTTAACATAGAATTCTAAGATTTCTTCTTTTGAATAGTTACGTTCTATTTGGAAGATAGACATATATATATCGGTAAATTTACGTTTAATTCCTGCAAATCCACTTGAAGTAGTTGAAGTGAATTGGTTTTTAGAAACTTGCATGGTTAGAGTAGATGCTCCACCTGCATTTTGACCTAATGCTTGCCCAACAGAGGCTTTTAAGAAACGTGGTAGATCAAAACCGTTATGTTGAAAGAATCTTGAATCTTCCGTAGCAACAACAGCGTTGATTAGTTCCTCAGACATTTCATCATATTTGATTTTTTGACGCATTTCTGAACCTAATTGAGCAAATTCTTTACCTTGATTATCATATAAAGTACTTGCTTCTTTAGTATAAAGCTTATCAGGGTCGAACTTGCCAGCGCTTAATGCGATGTATGCAAAGAAGATAATTGCGGCAATAACGAAGAAGATAAACATTGATAAAAGGACTAATAAAACAATTTTTCCTTTTTTCTTCTTATTTGATTTATTTTTATTGGGGCGATTTGTTTTTTTCATATTATCACTACTTTCTAAAATTGTTTCGTCTTTAGCTTCAATGATTGGTGTTCTTGGTTGGTTTATTTTTTTATGTTTTTCCTTTTGAATGTAAGGAATTACCCATAATAAGTTTAAAGCTATAGCAATTAGTAAAATTAAGAAAAAGTTAAAAAAGAATGAACCTATAATAAGCAAGACAATACTAAAAAGTAGTACGCCTAGTCGTGCTGGTTTTCTTTTCAAAAATTTAATTATATCTTGAAGTCTTTCTTTCATTAATTACCTCCGTCAAAATACAATTCATCAATAATTTTAAGATAGTCTACTCGTGGATTGTACTTATCTTTAATTATATACCCCGCTGATTTAAAATATTCTAGTGGTATAGACTTACGTTTGTTATTATTTGAAAAATCAATTAACCTTTCAATTGTTAGTAAATATGTTTCATTTAAGTTTGTAAATCTAACAATAATAAATCCGATCCCACCATGTCTATAAATAGACTCTAAATGTTTTATTTGATGACTGTGAATGTTACTTAAAGGAAAAGAAGTTTTATGCTTTGTTTCTTTAGCTTCAAAATCAATATATTTTCCTTTATAAATACCATTATAGTCAGTGGTTGAAGGTGTTTTAAAGTAGCCTTCTTTAATAACAGCTTCTAATCTTGATGGATAGTCAACTTTTGCAATAGTGATAGGAGTTGGTTTTTTATAAATAATGGCAATATTATTGTTTCGGTAATAGTTATTACTTTCACTAATATCACTTTCTAAATTCATTCCTCTATTAGCATATGTATTATATATTTTGTAACTCTTTTTTGTACCATCAGGATATTTCATATTAACACCATTTTAATTATACTATAAATATGATTTTTTGGCTATAAATTTTTATAAAGTTCTAATTTTAGCTAGTATTGTCGAATATGATGTTTTAGGGATTAATGTGTGATAGGATAGAGGCGGTGAGAGAAATGAATATAAATAAAATAAATGCCCTTTTTGATAATATGACTTGGAATGTTAAATATATTAAGAGAACTACTTATAAGAAAAATAAGTAGTTTTTTTGTGAATTTGAGTTAAAATTATTGGATAGTATAGTTTATTACATGATGGGAAATTTTATTGGTATTTAAAATTTACTTTAGACAATAGTTTTAATATTATAAATAAAGTTGGTGGTTTGAGAGTTGTTTAAATAGACGCTAATGTTATGAATGTTTAGATACAGGTAATAAAATTTATACTTATAATTTAGATTAATAAAAAAACAGAGGAACTATTTTGCTTCTGTTTTTATGTTTTCTTCCATTAATAATTTAACTTCATTGTATAGTTTTTCATTGGCTTCTTCTAAAGTCATATCATTAACTTTAAATGGAGTACCAAATCTGGCTATTAAGTTTTTACTTCTAAATTTATAGTCACCACTTAGTCCAAAGGGGATAATAGTGGCATTCGTTTTTTGAGCCATTGAAACCGTTCCAAATTTAAATGGTAAAAGGAATTCCTTTGTTTTATTTCTTGTACCTTCAGGAAAAATTCCAATTGCCCCACCACTATTTAAAACTTCAATAGCAGCATTTTTGGCATCAATATCTTTGATTTGTCTGTTTACTGGAATACAGCCAACGGATTTGAAAAACCAGGCCATTTTACCATCGAAATATTCTTTTTTAGCCATATAGTTGATAATTCTTTTTGTTGAAATGATTGTTAAGCATTGATCATATAGGTGTTTATGGTTACCCGCAATAATAATTGGTCCTTCAGTTTGGAGGACTTCTTTATTTATAATTTTAGGATTATACCAAAGTTTAAAAAGTGGGGCTAAAATTGCTTTGAAAACGCGGTAACAAATATATTTTTTTTGCATACTTCCTCCATTTATTTCTTGCGTTTTTCTTCTTCCTCTTGCATTAGTTTTTTGAAGTCGACTTTCCCAATCAAAGTTTTAGGTAATGATTTTCTAAATTCGAATTCATATGGAACTGAATGTTTAGATAAATGTTTTTCACAGAAGTTTTTAATACTTTTTTTAGTACTACCTAAACCACGATAATCATTTTTTAAAACAATGAATGCTTTAGGTACTTCTTGTTTATATGGGTGTGGGATACCAATAACTGTACAAGAGAGAACTGCAGGGTGTTGCTCAATGATGTTTTCGATGTAACTAGGGTAAACATTAAAGCCACTGGATATAATCATTCTTTTAAGTCTTTGTCTATAGAAAAAGACTCCATCTTCATCCATATATCCTATGTCACCAGTATGTAGCCATAAGTATCCATCATCGTGAATTCTTAGGACATCATTAGTTGCAACTTCATTATCCAAATATCCTAGCATAACAGTTGGGCCGTTAACACAAATTTCTCCATCTTGGTTTGGTCCTAAAGTTTTACCTGTGTTTGGATCGACAATTTTAAAGTAATTTCCGGAAAGGGGAATACCAATACTTCCCTCTTTGTTAGCGTCATCTAAAGCAATTGCGGTTGCAGCTAGAGACTCGGTCATGCCATATCCCTGAGAAATTTTAATTTTGCAACCGTGCTTACGAAAATATTCATTGATTTTTTTATTCAGAGGTGCTGATAAAAAATCTCCACCAGAAAATGCGTATTTAATTTGAGCTAAGTTTAGATCTTTGACATTGTCACATCCAACTAAAGCTTCATAAAGTGTAGGGACGCCAAAGATTAAATTAGGTTTGGTTTTGGCAAGGAGTTTATCAAATTCTTTAGCATTAAATTGTGGAACCAAAATAACCTTAACACCAAAGCAAAGTGGAGCATGGGTACAAATTTCTAAACCAAATCCGTGGAATAATGGAAGAATAGTTAAAATAGAATCTCCAGGAAGAGCATTGACAAAAGAAATCTTTGCTTGATCTACCAGTGAGTTAAAATTTCCATTACTTAAGACAATACCTTTTGGATCACCAGTAGTACCTCCACTATGAAGAAGTACAGCAGGTGTGTTTTTATCACCATTAAATGTTTTAGTTGTTGTGGCGGTTTTTCCTGCATTATAAAAGGCTTGCCATGTTATATATTTATCATCATGGCGATTTGGTTTGGTAACTTTATATCCTTGAGTTACTTGGTAACCAATAGCCATATGTATTGGCATAGAGTCTTTCGCAGAAACAATAATAGTTTTTTCAATCTTAGTTTTGTCTATGATATTGTTTATTTTTTCATAACAAATATCAATAGCTACTAACATTTTTGTATGATTGTTTATTAAATAATTTTTAATTTCCTCTTCTGCTGAAAGCGGGTGGATCATATTTGCAATAGCGCCAATTTTATTTAGGGCATAAAAAGCAATTACAGCTTCTGGTGTGTTGGGCATGCAAATTGTAACGATGTCCTTGGGTTTAATTCCATATTTAGCGAAAGCTCTACTGCAAATGTCTATTTGATTTAAAAAAGTTTCATAGTTAGTTTTTTTGCCAAAATATTCAATCGCAGGAAGATTAGAATATTTATGTGCGGCATCTTCTAAGTACTCGTAAATAGTTTTATCACTTACTTCAATACTTTCTTCGCCTTTTTTGTAATATTTGTGCCAAGGAGCATAAGGTTTTTTTAACCTTTTAATTTTGTTTATAACGTCCATTAATATTGCCTTCTTTCTATAATCATTGTACTAATTTTATTTTGCAAGTTTTGGTTTTCTTTGTCTATATCATTAGTTTTTATATCATAAGGTTTATCAAAAACAATAGTTATACCTTTACCAAATATATGATATTTACCAATGATTGAAAATGGTATTATTTTAGATTTTGTATTAAAGGCCATGCGGACTGCTCCTGATTTAAATGGAATTGTAACTTGATCTTTGGTGCGGTTGATAGTTCCTTCAGGGAAAATGCCGATCATTTTATCTTCATTTAAGGCATTAATAGCTTTAGGAAGCGCTGATTTATCTTTTCCTTTACGGTCTACGGGAATAATACCTAGATGCTTGAAAATGAAGCCTAATGGACCTTTAACCAGTTCATCTTTGGCTAAAAAATGAACAGTCCTTTTTGTAAAAGCCATTAATAAAATACAATCTAATATATTTGTATGATTTCCAGCTAAAACAATTCGTCCTTTTAAAGGAATATTTTCTTTGTTAATAATGTGTGGATGGAATAGTAATTTAAAAAGAAAAGTTAATATTGGTCTTACTATTCGGTACAGTCTTGGTTCTTTCATTTATTTTCACCTTGAGATAATTATACAGCAAAAAATACTTTATATCAATTATTAAATATGCTTTAAAGTTATATCTCATATTTAAATATTTTATGTTTTAGAAAAATGGAATATAATTAAAGAGAATGCTCAAAGCTTAATATTGACAAACTGCTATTTTTTTGAGAGAATTATAGATAAAGAAAGAGGGGATACTCATGTATCAAGAAAGAATTATGTTATCACCAAAAGATATCTTGGAAAAAGAGTTTAAAATCGATACAAGAGGGTATCGACCACAGGAAGTCGATAAGTTTTTAGACGCGGTTATTAGTGACTATGAAGAGATGTTTTCGATGATGAGAGAGTACGAAAGAGATAAAAAAGATTTAATCGATGAAAATATGCGATTAAAACAAGAAATTAGAAGCTTACGTACGAAATTAGAAGTAGTTAGGGATTCAGGACCAAACGAAATGAATAATGCTGATTTGCTTCGCAGATTATCTAATTTAGAAAAAATTATATACGGTGAAAAATAATATTTTGACAAACGCTGCATTCCTTGTAATGTAGAGGAAAGTCCATACTTGCACAGTCTGTGATGACTGTAGTGATTGTGCCTAGGGAAAAAATAACCTAGGGTAGCCTTTGGCTAACGACGTTTGATGGCCTAAAACTTTTAGTCATGGCCTAGAACGTAAAGTGCCGCAGTGACGAATCTTTTAGAAATGAAAGAGTGAAACGTGGTAAACTCCGCAAGCAAGAAACCCAAATTATGGTAGGGGAACCTAATAGGAGAGAATCTGAATTTCCTATGGGACTGAATTTATTTCAGTAGATAAATGTTTGTCGCCTAGCAATAGGAACAGAATATGGCTTATAAAATATTATTTTTTTTGTTTGTTAAAGGAAGGGAAGAATATGAAAGAGATCGGAGAGCAGTTAAAAGCAGCTCGTGAAGATATTGGCGTTTCGATTGAAGAGGTGGCGGAAGATTTAAAAATTAGACCATCACAAATCGAAAATATCGAGGCTGGTAATTCTGAAGCTTTTGAAGATGTATTTTATTTAAAATATTTCATCAGAGACTATGCGAAATATTTAGGCCTTAATAAAGAGGATTTAGTTGATGAATTTAATGAATATTTATTTGATTATACTTCTAAACTTTCTTTAGACGATATTAAGATTGCTAAAAAGGAAAAGAAACCGGCAAAAACTATTAAATCGCCGTATACTCTTGATCGTAAAGCAAGAGCAACTTTTGTACCATTTTTAGTCTATGCAATTATTGTAATTTTAGTGGTTTCGATTATTTATTTTGTCGTTACTTTAAATAGTAATGATGATGAGTTTGTCGAAGGTACGGTAATTACAGAAAACAAGTAGGAGGATTTTATGAACACACCTAATAAACTCACAATGTTTAGAATATTTTTGACAGTATTTATTGTTGCAATTTTATTATTTCCGTTTTCAGCAATGGGGATAAATGTTACACAATTGTTTGTCAATGAATCAATTGTTATCGATGTAAGGTATTTGATTGCAGGGGTATTATTTATTATTGCGTCACTTACAGACTTTATCGACGGTTATATTGCAAGAAAGTATAATTTAATTACTGACTTTGGTAAAATGATGGACGCTATTGCTGATAAAATTTTAGTAAATGCAGTTTTAATTATTTTATGTGCTCAAGGATTTATTCATCCAATTATTCCAGTTGTTATTATTTTAAGAGATACTTTTGTAGATTCAATTAAAATGGTTGCTGGAAGTAAAGGCAATGTGGTAGCTGCTAGTAAGCTTGGAAAACTTAAAACCGCTTGTATGATGGTTGGTTTAGCGCTTACTTTATTCTACAATATGCCATTTGAATTATGGAATTTAAGAATTGCTGATTTCTTACTTATATTAGCGGCAATTTTGTCTGTTATTTCAGGAATTCAGTATTATGCGCTTAATAAGCAATTCTTTATGGATGGGCTTAAAACAAAGGCTGAGTAAACAGAAATTAACTTTTCTGTTTTTTTGTGAAGTAATTGTTTTAATTAAATGGGATTTACTTGTAATATTTACCAGCGTAAATATTTGAACAAATGTTCGTAAAAGTGTTGACAACCTTCTTTTAATATTATAAAATGTGATTGTAGGAGTTTAAGGAGGATATAAGAAATGGCAAAAACTACTAATGATAATGATCAAAATTTAAAACAGGTATTATCGGATATAGAAAAACAATTTGGTAAAGGTTCAATTATGCGTTTAGGTGATAACGAAAAAAGAGAAATAGATGTTATTCCTTCTGGAAGTATTGCGTTAGACGTTGCATTAGGAATTGGGGGCTATCCTAAAGGGAGAATTATAGAAATATATGGTCCAGAGTCTAGTGGTAAAACAACATTTGCATTACATGCAATTGCAGAGGCTCAAAAACTCGGTGGGAAAGTAGCGTTTATCGATGCAGAAAACTCATTAGATCCACAGTATGCGCAAAGACTAGGTGTTGATATTAATGATTTATTATTGTCACAACCTGATAATGGGGAGCAGGCATTGGAAATTGCTGAAGCTTTAGTCAGAAGTGGGGCAATTAGTGTTATCGTTATCGATTCAGTAGCAGCGTTAGTTCCACAAGCTGAAATCGAAGGCGAGATGGGAGATGCGCATGTAGGTCTTCAAGCTCGTCTTATGAGCCAAGCACTTCGTAAATTGGCAGGTATTATTAATAAAACTGGGACAATAGCTATCTTTATTAATCAATTACGTGAAAAAGTTGGTGTGATGTTTGGTAATCCAGAGGTAACACCTGGAGGAAGAGCATTAAAATTCTATTCATCTATTAGATTAGAAATTAGAAGAAGTGAGCAAATTAAACTTGGCACAGATATTATTGGTAATAAAACTAATATTAAAGTTGTTAAAAATAAAATGGCTCCGCCTTTTAAAACTTGTTCAGTGGATATTATGTATGGCACAGGTATCTCTATGGAAGGAGAGCTTGTTGATTTAGGATCTGAAGCTAGTATTTTGGAAAAATCAGGAGCTTGGTATGCCTATAATGGTGAAAAAATTGGCCAAGGTAAGGAAAATGTTAAAGAATATTTGAAAGCTAATCCTAAAATTAGAGATGAAATTTCTAAAAAAGTTCGTGAGTATTATAGTATTAGTGCTCCAAAAGAAATTAAGAGTGAAAAATAGCTAAATTATTTAGCTTTTTTCTTTGGTTTTTCTTTGTTTGGCATTTTCCTCCAAGTTTTAATGCTTGACTTATTAAAAAATACTTTATACAATATAATTATGTGAAAGTATTTTCACGTAGATATGGAGGTAATAATATGCCAATTACTATTTTCTCCATTTTGCTAGTTGTGATTGGGCTTTTTGTGGGTATTATTTTAATGATAATACTAAATTATGTAAAAGGTTTTACTGCTTCAAAAAAAGCTTTAAAAGCTATTGAGGACGCTAAAAAAGAAGCGGACAAGTTAAAAAGAGATAGCATTTTAGAAGTTAAGGAAGAATCTCATAGATTAAAGATTGAATTAGATAAAGAAATTAAAGAGAAAAAACAGGAAATTAAGGACTCTGAATCTAGACTTTTAGCTCGTGAAGAGAGTATGGATCGTAGAGACCAAACACTTCAAAATCGTGAGAAGATGATTGAGGATAAAGAAAACAGTTTATTAGAAAAACAAAAAGATATTCAAAATAAGCAAGTGGAGTTAGAAGAAGCAAAAAACGAACAAATAAAACAACTAGAAAAAATATCAGGGTATTCTAAAAAAGAAGCTCGTGATGTGATTATGAAAAGAGTAGAGGAAATGATGGATCTTGAAATAGCATCTTATATTAAAGATCGCGAAGGGGAAGCGAAATTGGATGCCGATAAAAAATCAAGAGCAATGATTGTTTCAGCTATGCAAAAATATGCTGCTGACGTGGCAAGTGAGCAGACGGTAACGGTAGTTGATTTACCTAATGACGAGATGAAAGGTCGAATCATTGGTAGAGAGGGTAGAAATATTAGAACAATTGAAGCAGTTACAGGTGTTGATTTAATTATTGATGACACACCAGAGGCAATTGTTTTATCTAGCTTTGATCCATATAGAAGGGAAATCGCTAGAATTACATTAGAAACTTTGATTAAGGATGGACGTATTCACCCGGGAAGAATTGAAGAAGTTTATGACAAAACTGCCAAGGACATGAAGGTTAAATTACTAGAATATGGTAATAATGCTTTATTTGAACTTGGAATTACAAAAATGGATCCTGAATTGATTGAAACTTTAGGAAAATTACAATTTAGAACAAGCTATGGACAAAATGCATTACAACATTCAATTGAGGTTGCTAATTTAGCAGGGCTTTTAGCTAGCGAACTTGGCGAAAATGTTAATTTAGCAAAACGTGCTGGATTATTACATGATATTGGAAAAGCTATCGACCATGAAGTTGAGGGTAGTCATGTAGAAATTGGAGTTAAAGTTGCATCTAAATACAGTGAGAATGATGTTGTTATAAATGCTATTGCTTCACACCATGGTGATACTGAAGCAACAAGTGTTATTTCAGTTTTAGTAGCTATTGCTGATGCACTTTCGGCATCTCGCCCAGGAGCTCGTAATGATTCTGTGGAAAATTATATTCAAAGACTTACTGAGCTAGAAAACATTGGTAATGGAGTTACTGGTGTGGAAAAGGCTTATGCTGTTCAAGCTGGTAGGGAACTTCGTGTTATTGTTAAACCAGAGGAAATTAACGATCTGGAGAGCTTTAAAGTAGCTAGAGAAGTTAAAGAAAAAATTGAAGAAAATCTTCAATATCCAGGAACAATAAAAGTTGTTGTTATTAGAGAAACTAGAGCAACTGAAGAAGCTAAATAAGCTTCTTTTTTTGATAAAAAAACTAGATGGTTATCTAGCTATTGTATTATTAAAGTTCGAATTATTAGTATATTAAAGGCAGCCATTTAGGTGGTGATTATCTGTTTAGTTTTTACTTTACACTTCTGCAAATTTTGGCAGTCTTTGGAGTATGTTACCATCGGTTTTTTTCTTAATTATATTACCTTTGTCCTCTTTAAAATAATAATTTGACTACGTGTAAAGTAATTGTCTTAGACTTCGGGGTTTTCTATTTCTGTGCTACCATTTCTTCCGCTTACAGCAACATATAAAACAATAATTGTCGCAATTAGGGTTATAACACTAGCATCGATTTGAAGATTGGCATTTTTCATATTTCCTTGATTATAATTTTGTTTTATTTTTTTGTCTTTTATATTTATCAAAAGAAAGCCAAAAGCTATAAGGAAAGCAAGTATTCTATTTATGACAAGGACCGATTCTTCTGCGTCTTTGGTATATAGTGGTTGTTGTTTTTGATGTTTTAGTAATTCATTATATGAAAGGCTTAGTGATACGATAAGAGTTAATAAGAAAAGTGCGGAAAGACCCATTTGCTTTTTTATTAATTCAGCTTCTTCTAAATCATAATTAGTCATGTTAACTTTCCCTTAATTCTTTAAGCTCTAATAGTTCACTTACTGTGACAAATTCATATCCTTCTTCCTTTAATTTTTTAACAACGGCTTCTATAGCGTCGGCAGCATATTTATGATTGTCATGCATTAGAACGATACTTCCATCTTTGACATTTGGGATAACATTTTTAATGATTTTATCTGTGTTTTTTACTTTCCAATCCGATGAGTCAACGTCCCATAAAACAAACGTTAGATCAGTATATTTTTTAAGCCTGTCACTATAGCCTCCATAAGTTGGTCTAAATAATTTAGGGGTATATCCAGTTGCTTTCTTGACCTCTTCTTGAGTTTTGTTTAGTTCATCTTTGAATTCTTGTTCTGATAAGCGATTTAACCATTTATGGCTATATGAGTGATTTCCTATTTCGTTCCCATTTTTTAACATTTTATTCAAAGTTTCATCGTAGAAGTCTACTTTGTTTCCAATAACGAAAAATGTAGCGCAAGCATCGTATTTTTTTAAAGTGTCTAAAATGCTATCGGTATATTTACTTGGTCCATCATCAAATGTTAGAGCCACTATTTTATCTTCATCACTGATATTTCTTTTTTTAAGGTTAAAGTAGGTATCACTACCCTTAGATTTGTCAATATCTATTAAAAGTTTTAATGAGTTTAAAGGAATGTCAAGATATATCATTTCTTTATTAGTACTTTTAAGCTCAGTTGGATTGAAATAAATTGTTAAGTTTTCGTCATCGATGGTGAAATAATCATAACTGACGTTAGTTAAGAAATCCATATCAGCTTCTTGATATTTTTCAAGGAGTTCTTTTTTGATATCATAGTCTAAAACATCCAAGTCTTGAACAAGATCTTCCATAGTTAAAAATTTTTCAGTATTTTTATCATAGGTAAATGTTTTTATTTTATTTATTTTTTTTCCGGCATTTATTTCAGTATTTAAACTTATATTTATTACACTATCATTTAGTTCTTTATAGGTATAAGAGATATTCAGTTCTGGTTTTTTAATGTCCTGATAATTATTTTTGAAGTTATTATATGTTTTATTAACATAAGCACTGACGGCATCATCTAAAGCGCTTATATTGGTAACAGGATAATTGATAGAGACTAGGTTATCATCATTTTCAATGGTTGTTTTTATTTCTTTTTCGGTACAGCCAACTGCAATAAAACAAAGTAAGAATATTATTATTTTTTTTGCCATAATTTCACCTAGCTAAGTATATGCTTGTTCACATTATTTATTCGGGTGCAAAAAAGCGAACATTTATATATATTCTTAAGTATAAATGCGCATAAGGTAATATTTATCCAAAATACTAAAAAATGGCTTTTTGAAAATCTTTGAAAAATGAAAAAATAAAATTTTTAGCATTTTTGTTTTTTGGCAAAAATAACCATAACATGTGCTTTGACGTTGAAAAATAAGAGTAAAAACGATTTTTGTTAACTTGTGGTGGAAAATGTTTTTTATTAAAAAAACGAAAAATATAAAAAGTGTAAAGTTTTAAAAAAATATTTTTTTGATTTTTCCTTTAAAATAAAGGGTGGATAAAAGCAGATGAAAAAAAGTTGAGAAAAAGCGAACATTTTGTATTGACCTTTTTGGAAAATGGTGCAATAATGAAATTACGATATAGGAGGACTTGTTATGATTGAGACAGAAGATAAGCTATCAACTTTAGTGGTAGTAAAAAGAAATGGTAAAAAAGTAGAATGGAATGGGACAAAGATTGCCGTTGCTATTAAAAAGGGATTTGACAGTGTTAAAACTGAGGATGAGGAAGTTAAATACACTGAAAAAGATGTTAATAAAATTTATAATGCTGTGGAAAACAGAATTGTAAAAGAATTCGCTTCGCAAAATGTAGATAAAATTAAAATTGAACAAATTCAAGATTTAATTGAAGACGAATTAAAGAAAAAGGGATATGATGATGTTTATCAATCATTTTCTGAATACCGTGAACGTAGAAATGCGTCTAGACAATTATTCTTTGGGGAGAAAAAGCAACATAAATTTTTAAAAGCAATTGAAAATTTAGGACTTAAATCTTCATTAGAGGAAGACGCTAAAAGAGAAAATGCGAATGTCGATGGAAATACGGCTATGGGAACAATGTTACAATATGGTAGCACTGTTTCTAAGGAATTTGCAAAAGCATATTTGATGAAACCAAAATTTGCAGAGGCTCATGACAATGGTGATATTCATATTCACGATATGGATTTTATGCCAATGGGAACAACGACATGTTGTCAAATCGATTTGAAAAAGTTATTTACTGGTGGATTTTCTACAGGGCATGGCCATTTAAGAGAACCACAGGATATTATGAGCTATTCGGCTTTAGCAGCTATTGCTATTCAATCAAATCAAAATGATCAACACGGCGGTCAAAGTATTCCAGCGTTTGATTATTATTTAGCGCCTGGAGTATTATGCACTTTTAAAAAACAATTTAAACAAGCAATTTGTGATTATTTAGATTTTACGGAATTTGGTAATTTTATAAATATGGAAAGAATTGCAAAAGATATTGATAAATTAAAATCAATTGAATTTGATTTGAAAGATTTTTATCATTATGCTAAGGAGTCACAGGAAGTTGAACGTTTATTAAAGATGAGTTATGAAAAGGCTTTGGCAAAAACTGATAGAGCAACTTATCAAGCGATGGAAGCGTTTATTCACAATTTAAATACGATGCATTCTCGTGCGGGGGCACAAGTACCATTTTCATCAATTAACTTTGGAACTGATACTTCGCCAGAGGGAAGAATGGTAATGCGTAATTATTTACTCGCAACTGATTCAGGTCTAGGGCATCATGAAACACCAATTTTCCCAATTTCAATCTTTAAAGTTAAGGAAGGGATTAATTATAATCCTGAAGATCCTAACTATGATTTATTTAAATTATCTTGTGAGGTTTCAGCTAAAAGATTGTTCCCTAATTTCTCATTTATAGATGCGCCATTTAACTTAACTACTTATAATCCTGATGATTATCGTACAGAAGTTGGTTATATGGGTTGTCGTACGAGAGTACTTACTGATGTTACTGATGGTAATTCGATTACTCCTGGAAGAGGAAATTTATCATTTACTTCAATTAACTTACCACGTTTAGGAATTAAACATGGAGTAGTGACTGGAGAAACTGATTTGGAAAGTTTCTATGAAGAACTAGGAGAAATGATGGATCTAGTTAAGGATCAATTACTTGAAAGATTTGATATTCAGTGTTCAAGAAATTTATACAACTTTCCATTTTTATTAGGTCAAGGAGTATGGATTGACAGTGAGAAACTTAAACCAGGCGACAGATTAAGAAAAATTTTGAAACATGGCACTTTAACTATTGGCTTTATTGGTTTAGCTGAATGTTTAAAGGCACTTATTGGTAAACATCATGGTGAAAGTGAAGAGGCTCAAGAGCTTGGCCTTGAAATTATTGGTTTTATGCGCAAACGTATTGATGGTTACGCAGAAAAATATAATTTGAATTTTTCTTTAATCGCAACACCGGCTGAAGGGTTAGCTGGTAGATTTACAAATATTGATAAGGCTATTTATGGTAAGATTAAAGGTGTTACGGATAGAGAGTATTATACTAATTCATTCCATATTCCAGTATATTACAATATATCAGTAGCAAAAAAATTAAAGTTGGAAGGTCCATATCATGCATTTACTAATGGAGGACATATTAGCTATGTTGAATTAGATGGTGATACAGCAATGAATGTCGAGGCCTTTGAAAAAATCGTTAGATTAATGCACGACAATGGAATAGGTTATGGAGCAATTAACCATCCAGTTGATAGAGATCCAGTGTGCGGATATACGGGTGTGATTGGCGACGTTTGTCCAGGTTGCGGTCGTAAAGAGGGCGAAGGAGTCCCAATTGAAAGAGTTAAAAACGCTAGTTTGAATACTTGTGGTGGAAGATAGAAGGAGGAAACATTATGAAAGCAGATGAAAAGAAAGTAGGAGAAGGAGTTAACTTCGAAAGAATTAGAAGAATTACAGGTTATCTTGTAGGAACAACAGACAGATTTAATAATGGTAAAAAAGCTGAAGAACGTGATAGAGTTAAACACGATGCTGGCAAAATCGCTTCTAATTAATTTATGAAAATGCGTTTAGCGAGTGATCTTCAACCTGATAGTATTGTCGATGGTGAAGGCATAAGAACAGTTATTTGGACTCAAGGATGTAGTCATAATTGTCCAGGTTGCCATAATCCTGGAACTCATGATTTTAAAGGCGGGTTTGAAGTAGATACTAAAGAGGTTATTGACGAATTAGATAAATTGGAAGGGCAGCAAGGAATTACGTTTTCTGGTGGTGACCCATTATTTCAGGTAGAGGCTTGTACAGAAATTGCCAAACATGCTAAAAAACTAGGACTGAATGTTTGGTGTTATACAGGTTTTAGATATGAAGATTTGATTAGAATATCTAAAAATGTGGAATTTTTAAAACATGTTGATGTTTTAGTTGATGGTAAATTTATACAAGAAGAAAAAAGTTTGAATTTAGATTTTCGTGGTTCAAAGAATCAAAGAATTATCGATGTACCATTAAGTTTAGAAAGTGGGCAAGTTGTTTTAATTCCTAAGTATATTGGGGAAAGAATGGTCACTGTTAAAGCTATTAAACCAAAACACGTTTATGTGTAATATTAAATATGACAATTAATAGAAGTCACTTTTTACTTGAATAAAGTAAGAGTGATTTTTTTGTATTTATGCATATTTCGACAAATATATCTAATTTCTTTATTAAACCTTAAAATACAATTGAATTCTTTATTGATATTCGCTATAATTAATCATAGGTGAAACGTATGAGAAATAAAAAAGGCTTTACACTAACGGAAATCCTTGGTGTTTTAGTAATTATGGGGTTATTACTTTTGATTATTGTTCCAACGACTTTGAATAAAGTTAGAACAAGTGAGAACGATGTGAAACAAAGTCAAAATAAAATGATTGAGGAGTCAACTTCTATCTACATGGATAAAGATAAAGAACAATATCCTAATGTAAGGGGGAATAATTATTGTATTCCTGTGGAAAAAATGATAGAAAATGGGACTATTTCTGATGATTTAAAAGATGCGACATCAAAAGATCCTAACATCAAGAAAAAAATAGTTAAGGTAATAATAAATGAACAAGGGAATCGTGAATTTGAAATAGTTGGTTCTTGTAAGGAAGTAGAATATAAACATATTACCTTTTCAATAGGTCCTAAACCTAATTCACAGTGGACAACTAGTAAGTATGTGACAATAACATATCCGAATATGGGAGAAGGTTATGTTAATAAATATAGTGTAGATAATGGTAAAACATGGAAGGTAGTTGTTGGAAGCACTAAGAAAACTGAGGATTATTTATCTGATGGTAAAGTTATGGCACGAATAGAAGGGCCAACTACAGTTAAGGATGAGTATCCAGTTAAAAAGATTGATAGAGCAGCACCAACGATTACTAATGTTACGGGTAATCCGACAGCATGGACAAAGGGGAATGCTACATTAACAGTTAATGGAGCTAAAGACATAGGCTCTGGTTTAAATGCCACAGCTTATAGCTTCGATAATGGAGCGACATGGCAAGCAAGTAATCAAAAAACTTATACAGCAAATATGAATAATATTATAATTAAGGTAAGAGATGCAGTTGGTAATACTTATACTAATCCAGCAATTAATATAACTAAGATAGACAAAACGGCACCAACGATTACTAATATTACAGGTAATCCAACATCATGGACAAATGGGAATGTAACATTAACAGTTAATGGAGCTAAAGACATAGGATCTGGTTTAAATGCCACAGCTTATAGTTTCGATAATGGAGCGACATGGCAAGCAAGTAATCAAAAAACTTATACGGCTAATACAAATAATATTATAATTAAGGTAAGAGATGCAGTTGGTAATATTTATACTAATCCAGCAATTAATATAACTAAGATAGATAAAACGGTACCAACTGTAAGCTTAAATCCAAGTGCATGGGCGTCATATGTCAGCGGAGGTAAAGCCGTGACGGTAACATTAGCTGATGCTCATAGTGGATTGAAAGCTAGTCAACCAATTTATTATGCTTGGACAACTTCAAATACAGCAGTACCAACTTCATGGGCAAATGTAGTAAGTACAAATGCGGCAGGAGCTAAAACAGCTAGTGTAACAGTACCGGCGACATCATCTGCTTCATTAACCGGAACGTATTACTTATGGATTAAAGCTGGAACTTTGGCAGATTTAAGTGGCAATGTTTCGGCAAAGGCAACAAGCGGGGCTTTTAAGTTTGATAATAATAATCCAATTATAAGTAATCTAACTGCTAGTAAAACGACTAATAGTATAACAGCGGTAGCGACAGCTTCGGCTACTTCGGGAATAAGTAAGTATGAATTTAGTAAGGATAATGGAGCTACTTGGGTAAGCAGTGGAACGAATAAAACTTATACGTTCACGGGTTTAACTCATAATACAACTTATCCTATAAAAGTAAGAGTAACAAGTGGTGTCGGGAAACAAGCTTTATCCGCAACTACTAATGTTACAACAAATAGAATTGATCCTCCAACATATGTGGTGTCACCAGGGGGTAATTTATATACTCAAAGTAAAGAAGTAACAGTAACTGCTCATTGTACGACTTGTACAAATGAATATAGTATAGACAATGGAAAGACATGGGTAGTATTTCCAAGTACGGTATTTAAAATCAAATATATATCAAATAATGTTTTAATGGCAAGGAGTAAGGACGGAACGAATACGGTAAGCAGTACATGTACTATTACTAATATAGATCAAACAAATCCAGGATTTGTAAAAGTAAATGCTAGTTCAAAAGTTCCAGGGGGCTATTTGCCATGTGATGGTAGAGCAGTGTCAAGGACAACATACGCTAATTTATTTAAAGCGATTGGAACAACTTATGGGGCCGGTGATGGAAGTACGACTTTCAATTTACCTGATTTCCAAGGCCGAATTCCAATCGGAAAAAGTAGTAAATATGCACTAGGAAGTAAGGGCGGCAGTACGGATACAACATTGGCTACTGCTAATCTTCCAGCGCATACGCATACAGCTATTGCTAAAGGAACGGTGTCAAGTACATTTACTGGAAGCAGTGCAGCAACAGTTTCAGGTGGAGCACATACCCATACATTTAGCGGAACGACTTCAAGTAATGGGAATCATAGTCATACAACATATCATAAAGGGTATTATTGGATTAATAGAGGAACAGGTGGCGAATGGAAATATTTGGCATACTGGGAACAAATAGCTTCAGATCCTGAAAGGGAATTTGGTAGAACGACCAGTAATGGGGCTCATACGCATACGTTTAGTGGAACTACTTCTTCCAATGGTGCGCATACTCATACGGTTACACCAAAAGGATCAATATCTAATACTTTTACAGGTACTAGTGCGACAACAAGTTCAGTAGGTAGTGGAACTTCATTTACAAATATGCAACCATATTCAGTAATTGATTATGTTATTAAATATTAGCAAATAATAAAATATTTTGTGGAAAGAGGAAAAAATATGAAATCAAAATTTATTTCTCTTGGTAGTGGATTCTTTATTGCAGTTGTTTTAATTGGAATAATGAGTTTTTCCTTAGAAAAAGGTGAGGCCGAGATTGTGGTTGGTGAAGTTATAGAACAACCATCCGGTTTTATTGGCATTTACTCAGGAACAACGATACCGAGTGGTTATTTGCTCTGTGATGGAAGAGCGGTGTCAAGAACAACATATGCTAATTTATTTAAAGCGATTGGAACAACTTATGGAGCGGGAGACGGAAGTACCACTTTTAATCTTCCTAATTTGTCAGAAAAAGTTCCAATCGGGAAAAGTGGGAGTTATGCACTAGGAAGTACAGGTGGAAATGCGGCTACAACTTTGACAACAGCTAATCTTCCAGCGCATACGCATACGGTGACACCAAAAGGAACAATAGCCAGTACTTTTACTGGAACTAATGCGACAACAAGTTCAAATGGAGCACATACTCAAACGTATAGTGGAACGACTTCAAGCAGTGGTAATCATAGTCATACGACATATCATCAAGGTTATTATACTTTTCAACGTGACAATAGTCCGGGTGAAATTTATAATATTGCTTATTATAAAGAAATAGATTCAGACCCTCAAAAGAAATTTGGTAGGACAAGCACTAATGGAGCGCATACTCATACATTTAGTGGAACGACAGCGTCATCTGGAGCCCATACCCATACAGCGACTGCTAAGGGAACGGTATCAAGTACATTTACCGGAAGCAGCGCGACAACTAGTTCAGTGGGGAGTGGGACATCTGTAACTAATATGCAACCATATATTTCAGTAAATTATGTTATAAAATATTAAATACATAGAAAGTAGGTAATTATATGAAGGTAAATGTAAGCTTTCTTATCACTGGTTTTCTGATACCAATATTTCTGTTTGGAATATTTGGCTTATCGATGCAAAAAGGATCAGCTGATACTGCAAAAACAGTTGGATCTTTTGATGTTGCTGGGACAATTGAGAGTTATTCAGGTTCAGTAATACCAAGCGGCTATTTACTTTGTGATGGAAGAGCTGTGTCGAGAACGACATATGCAACTCTTTTTCAGGCAATAGGTACTACTTATGGAGCGGGAGATGGAAGTACTACCTTTAATTTACCTAATTTATCAGAGCGAGTCCCAGTGGGTAAAAGTAGTAAGTATGTTTTAGGAAGTAAAGGGGGAAGTGCTACTAATACACTAACAGTAGCAAATCTTCCTGCTCATTTTCATACATTGTCTGCTAAGGGAACAGTATCAAGTGTATTTACTGGAAGCAGTGTTACTACTAGTTCAAATGGTTCTCATACTCACACATATAGTGGAACAACATCATCGGCTGGTAGTCATAGTCATACGACATACCATAGAGGATATTATAATATGAATCGTACATGGGAAGGTGACTCATTTAAAATGTCTTATTATGAGAAAATGACTGAAGATGCTGAAGAAAAATTTGGCTATACCGATACTACTGGAGCCCATACGCATACGTATAGTGGAACAACATCATCTAGTGGAGGTCATACTCATACATTGTCTGCTAAGGGAACGGTATCAAGCACATTTACTGGAAGTAGCGTTACTACTAGTTCAACAGGTAGTGGAACATCATTTTCAAATATGCAACCTTATGTGGTTATGAACTATATAATTAAGTATTAATAAAAATTAAATACCCACCCAACTTTAGTTAGAGTAATAACTAAAGTT
>UMKT01031425.1_pt1 | contig 50390 bp, 53 predicted proteins | sample 1966401 | NCBI WGS metagenome assembly UMKT01 (sample SAMEA4836185, study PRJEB28245) | human gut metagenome | biome: gut microbiome; material: fecal sample | place: Denmark | collected 2008
TAATAAAACTGAGTATAAAATCCAACAAAATTTGAAAATAAAGTCGTGTAAAATAAATAGCAAGTATAATTGAATTATATCGACTTTTCCGTTATAATATATAAAAGAAAGATAAGTGAATAGTTGATAAAATGCGAAGGCAAAGAGAAAACCGAAAACATGTTAGAGTAATAATTAGCCTATCGTTATGTTTATTAATGATTATGACAATAGGTTATGCGGCTTTTAGTACCAACCTTACTTTAACTGCCAAAGGTAATATAAAAACGCTCATTACAATAGATCAATTAAAAAATAAATCAGTTACCACTGGTGAAGGATTATATCAAAGCACTAGTCAAGAAAATAGATATATCTATAAAGGGGCGAAACCAAATAATTATATAAAATTTAACGATGAATTATGGAGAATAATTGCAATTGAAAACGATAATACATTAAAAATAATGAGAAATAAAAAATTGGATAATGATTTAGCATTTGATTCTATAAATAATCGAGCCCAATCTACAAATACATTTTGTTTAGAAAATCAAGGATGTAATGTTTGGGGAGCAGTAGATGGCATATATTCAAATGCTTCAAAAATTGGAACCGTAACTAAGGATAGTTCCTTAAATACATACTTAAATACAGATTACTATGATAATTTATCATCTACCGCTAAAGAACTAATCATAAATCACGAGTATAATGTTGGTGCTGTTAACTATATAGAAAGTGAAACATTCGAAAATCTTTTAGAGCAAGAAAGCAAAATAAAATGGAATGGTAAAATTGGTTTGATTAGCGTTAGCGATTATCTAAATGCTAGCCTAAATAATAAGTGTACTAACGTTAAAAGCGCTGTATTAAGCGGTGGAAACAACTGCGCTAATTTAAACTATATGTATATTAAGGATCAATATTATACATGGCTTATTAATCCTTATTATGATAATCAGTATCGTTCATGGTTTATCTTTCATGACCGTGGTGACTTAGATATGAATAGTTATGTTGTTAGTGAAGAAACAGCAGTTGTCCCAGTATTATTTCTAAAATCAGATATTAAATTAATGGGAAGTGGAACCGAAACAGACCCATATATAATAAAATAGGAGTGAAAGCATGTCAAAAAGGACTAAAAATCGAAATATAATAATCATTGGACTATTGAGTATAGTTCTTTTAATGGCGGTAGGTTATGCCGCGTTTCAAACTGTTTTAAACATCCAAGGAACGAGTAATATTTCAAGCACTTGGGATGTCCAAATAACAGGAATAGTTAAAGATAAAACCAACGGAAACGCTACCGAAATATCAGAGCCAACCTTTAATAAAGAAAATGCCACATTTAGTGTTGGCTTAGAATCGCCAAGTGATTATATTTACTATAAAGTGGCTGTAACTAATAAAGGAAGCTTAGCTGCAATTGCCAAATTAGGTAAATTAAATTGTGGCGAGAGTAACGTTATAGAATGTGGAGCCTATTCTGATTCTTCAGTTACAAATATTGGAGCCAATAGCGATCTTACAAGCCAAAGGTTGATAATTGGTCCAAACGAAACTGAATATTATAATATTTGGATTAGGTATCGTGATGATGTTACTGAACAGCCAACTTCGACCTCAGCAAGTATAACTTTAGAATTAACCTACGAGCAAAGTGATGTGGGTATAACCCATACTACTGAAGATAAATGTTATACTGGTAAAGTTTTAGATAATGGGACCTTAACAATAACTGATTATGATGAGTCGTGTGGCGTTAATGTTATAATCCCGGAAACAATAGATGGCTATACTGTAACAGAAATTCAAAATGGGAAATGGGATGCTAACTTAGCTAAAACTATTTCCGCATTCGCCTATAAAAACATTGAAAGTGTGGTAATACCTGATACTATTACTAGAATTGGTAGTTTAGCTTTCTATAGTAATAAAATAAGCTCTGTAACCATTGGAAATAATGTCAAGGAAATAGCTGCCAATGCATTTAGGGTAAATAAACTAACAGAAGTTATCCTTCCCGATAGTGTTACTATTTTAGGTAGATCATCGTTCGCTAATAACCTTCTAAAGGGTGTTACTATTCCAAGCAGTGTAACTTCATTAGGGGCTGGAGCTTTTGCCTATAATAATTTTGACGAAAATCATGCTCTCATGTATGGAATGAAAAGTGATGGGACTATAGATTATACAGTGTTAAATTCTTATACAAGAAGATCAGCTACAAGCGTTACTATTCCCGATACCGTTACAAAAATCGATGCTGACTGCTTTTTCAACGTAAAAATTCCATCAATTGAGATACCAGCAAAAGTAACATCAATTGGTGTTGAAGCCTTTAATAATTCTCAATTGTCTTCAATAGTTTTAAATGAAGGATTAAAGACAATTGCTTCAACAGCCTTTGCTAACAATGCTCTTACCCATATAGAAATTCCAAATAGTGTAACTTCAATTGGAAAAGATGCGTTTATAAAAAATAAGCTCCAAACAGTAACAATTGGTTCGGGTACTACATATATTGGTCCCAATGCTTTTCAAACTATCGGTGTATATAATCCAGTAACTTCCATTACTATAAACCGAGAAAAAGACAGTATATCTGGAAGCCCATGGGGCGCTAGTGATGCCACCATCAATTGGTTAAATAATAAATAAAACACATATTTTATGTGTTTTTTCTTGTCATGATTTGTGATATAATGTTTTTATCATAAAGGAGGCAGTAAGATGGAAGCTTGGAATAATTTTAAAGGTGAAAATTGGAAAAGAAAAATCGATGTTGAAGATTTTATTTTAAATAACTATGAAGAATATATTGGCGATGAATCATTTTTATCAAAACCAACCGCAGCGACAAAAAAACTTTTAAATATTGTTACTGAATTACAAAAAGAAGAGTTAAAAAAAGGTATTTTAGATATTGATGTTGATCATGTATCTGGAGTTAATAACTTTAAGCCAGGATATATTTCAAAAGAAGATGAAGTTATTGTTGGTCTGCAAACTGATGCTCCACTTAAAAGAATAGTGAATCCCTATGGTGGAATCAGAATGGTTCACGATTCCTTAAATGCCTATGGTTATAAGTTAAATGAAAAATTAGATGAATGCTTCACCAAATATCGTAAGACCCACAATGATGGTGTTTATGATGCATATACCGAAGAAATAAAAATAGCTCGCAAAAATAAATTAATTACCGGCTTGCCAGACGCCTACGGACGCGGTCGGATAATAGGCGATTATCGAAAAGTTGCTTTATATGGTATTGATTATCTAATTAAAAATAAGCAAAATGATTTAAATAACATAACAACAATTAATGATTTGACAATTCAACTTCGTGAAGAAATCAATGCGCAAATAAAAGCTTTAGAAGAAATTAAAGAAATGGCTGCTGGCTATGGATTTGATATATCAAATCCCGCTACCAATGCTAAAGAAGCTGTTCAATGGCTATACTTTGCTTATTTGGCGGCTGTTAAAGAAAACAACGGTGCTGCTATGAGTTTAGGTCGTACTTCGACATTTCTAGATATTTATATTGAAAGAGATATAAAAAAAGGCATTTTAACGGAAACTGCTGCCCAGGAAATAATTGATCAATTTGTAATGAAATTAAGATTGGTTAGGCATTTAAGAACGCCTGAATACGATGAACTATTTGCTGGTGATCCAACATGGGTAACCGAAGCTATCGCTGGTATGACTAAAGATGGTCATAGCTTAGTTACTAAAAATTCCTTTAGATTTTTAAATACTTTAACTAACCTAAATCCAGCACCAGAACCAAATCTAACCGTTCTATGGTCTGATAATTTACCAAAACCTTTTAAAAACTACTGCGCCAAAATGTCTATTAAAACTGACGCAATCCAATATGAAAATGATGATATCATGAGACCAATCTTTGGTGCTGATTATGCCATTGCCTGCTGCGTCTCTGCCATGAAAATTGGTAAACAAATGCAATTTTTTGGTGCTAGATGTAATTTAGCTAAAGCACTATTATATGCAATTAATGGTGGAATTGATGAAATAAGCGGCGAAACTGTTATCGAAGGTTTACCAAAACTAAATAGTGAAGTTTTAAATTATGATGAAGTAGTTAAAGCCTATGATCAAGTATTAGATAAAGTTGCTAAAACATATGTTGATGCCATGAACATCATTCACTATATGCATGATAAATATGCCTATGAAGCCAGTCAAATGGCCCTTCACGATACCCAACTTGAAAGATTAATGGCTTTTGGTATTGCTGGACTATCAGTGGCAGCTGATTCATTATCTGCTATTAAATACGCTAAAGTTAAACCAATTTATAATGAAAAAGGTTTAGCTATCGCTTTTAACATTGAAGGCGATTTTCCTAAATACGGAAATGACGATAATAAAGTCGATGAAATTGCTAGTAATTTAACTGTAGAATTTATTAAAAAACTTCGTAAACACGAATTATATCGTAATGCCAAGCATACGCTATCAGTTTTAACTATCACGTCAAACGTCGTTTATGGTAAAAATACTGGGGATACTCCAGATGGTAGAAAAGCAGGTGAAGCTTTTGCTCCAGGAGCTAACCCAATGCATGGTCGTGATGCAAGTGGCGCTTTAGCTTCTTTAAATTCAGTTGCTAAAATACCTTATAAAGATGTTTGCGAAGATGGTATTTCCAATACATTTTCAATTACGCCAGATGCCTTAGGTCATTCAGATGATGAACGTATTCAAAATTTAAGCAACCTATTAGATGGTTATTTTAAGCAAGGTGCTCATCATTTAAACGTCAATGTTTTAAATAGAGAAACCTTGATTGACGCTATGGATAATCCAGATAAATACCCAACTTTAACCATCAGAGTATCTGGTTACGCTGTTAATTTTAATCGTTTAAGTAGAGCCCACCAAGAAGAAGTTATTAGCCGAACTTTCCATGGAGCTTTCTAATGGGTTATATTAATTCAATAGAAACTATGGGCCTAGTTGACGGTCCAGGAATTAGAACAGTTATTTTCCTAAGTGGTTGTAAACTAAGATGTTTATATTGCCATAATCCTGAAATGCTAGAGCTCAAAAGTGGCAAAGCAGTGTCACCGAAAGATATTGTCGATACTTTAAAAAATTATAAAAACTATTATGGCGAAAATGGCGGAGTAACCTTTTCTGGTGGAGAGCCTTTGCTCCAGCCTGATTTCCTTATAGAAACTATGAAATTATGTTATGAAGAAGGAATCAATACTTGTCTAGATACCGCAGGCTGTGGAACCTCCAAAGATGAAGAAGTATTAAAATATACTGACCTTGTTATTTTAGATATTAAAGCTTGTAATGCAGAACTATATAATAAAATAACTAGAGCTAAAATGGATAATTTTAATAAGTTTTTAAAACTTTGCCAAAAATTAAATAAGCCACTTTGGCTAAGACAAGTTATCGTTCCAGGTATTAATGATACAGAAGAAAGCATCTTAGAATTAAAAACTTTTATTAACCGTTTAAATAATGTTGAAAAAGTAGAATTAATTCCATACCATACCTATGGTGAAGAAAAGTATGATAAACTTCAGCTAAAATATCCTTTAAAAGGGACTAAAGCTTTAGAAGTAGAAACTCTTCAAAAGCTTGAAAACATTCTAAAAAAAGACTGATAAAGTAAAAATTATCAGTTTTTGTTTGATGAATTTGACAAATAATGTGAAATGTCTTATAATTACTAGCATATTTTGTAATATATAAAAAGGAGAAACGAATATGACATCAATAGAGGTCTTAAATAAAATGGCCGATGATACCCCTGACTCGAAAAACACTAATCCAGGGGATACTTTGTATTTTAGTAGTTGCTGCACAGCTGGTGAATCTTTAAAGAAATTAAAGAATCATAATTTTACTTTTGGTTATAGTTTTGAAATCATAATTAATGGACAAAAGTATACTAGAATAGTGGCATATAATCAAAAAAATGACGTTGTTTTAGCTTGGATGGGACCAGATCAAAATGGTGAAGTTAAATTTCCAAGTAGACATCCTTCTTATCAAAGTTTTCTTTATTTGGTTCGCTACCAGAATGGTAAACAAACTGATGTAAAAGTGAGTAAAGAAAGATTAACATCTAAACTTTGTGATGGTAAGAAGCAAGTAGATAGTGCCACCCCACATATCGTTCATGTTAATAATCCTGAATGGTTTGGTGATTGTTGGCCAATCCCTGAACATCCAGAAATAGAAAATCAAAAAAGGCAGAAAATGCTTGAAAGTAGTGAAACCCATCACAGTGATCGTACATTTTATCAGGGCGTTGCTACATTATGTAATATATATAAATTTAATGAAACCTACGAAAATTTAGATCCCGGTCTTCAAGAAATTTATAAAGTCTTATATGAAAACCGTGAAGCAATATTTTGCCGAGAGGTTAAAACACGCTCAATAGTAAATGAAACTGTTAGTGAAATGCTATCAATGTTAGGTATGGAATATGAACAGTTAGAAGAAATCTTTCAGGATCAAGATTTAACTGCACCACCATTACATAATAATGAATTTGCTGAAGCTGATGAAAAAATATCTTTTATAAAAACTTGGACAGGGCGCGTTAGACAATCCTTTAGTGAAGCAATTGGTGGTAAACAAAAAACAAAGGTTCATAGTGAGCCAGTATGTCAAAAATCATCTATTTAAAGTTGAAAAATCATTTAATAAATAACTGTAAATAAAAAAGTAGAACTTATGTTGTATATAAAGTTCTACTTTTTGTAAAGCGAAAAATATATTTCTTTATTTTTATTGCTTTTTTTGCTATAATGGATTTATTAGAATAAGGAGGGAAAAGAAATGAATGAGAAAGAAAATTTAGATATTGATAAAAAGCCAGTTGAAACGCCTACTCCTGAAAACATGGATTATAGTTTCGATTTTGCTAACCAAGTAAGTAAAGAAGAGGAAGCACCAGCAACTCCAGTTGAAACGTTAACACCTCAACCTGAAACTCCAGTGGCTCCAGTTGAAACATTAAGTGCTGATGAGACTCCTGTAACACCAGAAGTAGCTCCTGTTGCAGCACCAGAACCACAATTAGTTGATGTTTCTGTTCCTGTATTAGATGAAACAGCGCCAGTAGCTGCAAATCCAGAAACACCAGCAGCTGCAGTAACTCCTGAGGCTCCAGTACAAACCGAAGCTCCAGTTCAAGCTACTGAAACTGAAGAACCAACTAAGAGTGGAAAGAGTACAATTATTTTCATAATTGTTTTACTTGTACTTGTAGCTGCGTTTATTATTGCGCTTCCATTTTTAAGAAACTTAGGATAATTTATTTATCCTTTTATTTTTGCCCAATAATCTTAAAAAAGTCAAATATTTTATTATAATTATCAGTGTGTTTTAAAATTTCTTCTTTAAGTATACTAAATATTTTATTAACGTCATTTTCCTCCTTGGAAAAACATTCTAAATATAAAAACTTTAATTTTTCATCCTCTTTATGGTTGTATAAATTGTTTAATTTTTGAATAATTGCATGGCCATTTTCTTTTTCAAATCTAGTTTGAAATTCATCTTCTTTGATTGGACTTAAAATAGTATATTCAAAATCCCAGATCTTTAAATCATTAGCCATATCCGCAATTTCATCGTCTTCGTCTATTAATAAAGAACTTTTATGGGTAACAATTCCATTTTTATTTAGTTTTAATCCCATGGCTTCTTTTCCATTACTAACTAAAAAAACATAATTCAAAGCTGAAGTATTTATTTTTTTAAATTTCTCAGTTCGATTATAAATACGACTCATAAAACTACTTTCAAAACGAACATTTCCTTTTTTAAAAATAGTAAAGTCCTTATTAGAAACCCTAAAAAGTGGAATTTTTCGGATATGAAGAATTTCATCTTCAGGATTCCACTCAAAAAAATCATAAAAATCCTTTTGAAAGTTTAATAAAATATCATAAATGTAGTTCATCTTTGTCTCCTCTCGGTATAAAAATTGCTAGAAAAATAATTAAAAGTCCAATTGGACCAATAAGACATTCTGCCTTACTACAAATAAAGTGGGCATATTCGCTAAAATTATACCCAAGTGACATTAAATTTAAATAACTAATCATATATACAAAGCCAATCACACTGAGACCAAAACCACTTAAAAAAGCAAAAAGTCGTGTCATTTACATTCACCTATTTAAGTTTATTAATTACAAACAATATAATGCCTTTGGACTTTCTAAAATAACTATGTTATAATTGTTAAGGTGGTAAAATGGATTATAAAGTCACAATTGATAAATTTGAAGGGCCATTGGATTTATTACTTCATTTAATTAAAGAAGCTGATATTGATATTTTTGATATCAAAGTATCCGATATAACTAATCAATACTTAATGTATATTAGCCAAATGGAGGAATTAAACCTTAACGTGGATAGTGAATATTTAGTTATGGCAGCTGACTTAATTGAAATGAAATCACGTGAATTATTGCCACGTGATGAAGAGACAGAAGAAAATGAAGAAGATCCGCGCGAAGAACTAATCAACCGCTTAGTTGAATATCAAAAATATAAAGAGATAAGCCAATCGTTTAAAGAACTAGAAGAAGAAAGACAGGAACTTTTTACTAAAGATCCGAGCCTTTTAGAAGAATTTAAAGATGATAGTTTAAAAATAAGCGAAGATATATCGCTTGAAGATTTAATTAAGGCTTTTGCTAAATTCAAAGAACGCAAACAATTTGAAAAGCCTTTAAATACCGTTGTGACTAAAAAAGAATATTCTGTTCATGCTAGAAGTCTTGAAATTATGGATAGATTAACTAAAAATAGACAAGTAGATTTTGAAGACTTATTTGAAGTCTTTACTAAAGATTATGTCGTTGTAACCTTTTTATCAATTTTAGATTTAGCTAAAAAAGGAAACCTTGAAATTAAACAAGACCATAATCTTGATAAAATAACATTATTAGCTAAAGGAGTGTAAGTATGGATTTAAAAGCCGTTTTAGAAGGCCTGCTTTTTGTAGCAGGTGATGATGGCCTTACTGTTAATCAAATGCTATCAGTTTTAGACATTGATAAAGAAGAGTTAAATAATTTGATTACAATTCTTGGGGAAGAATATAAAAGTAGTAACCGTGGTATTAGTTTAGAATACTTTGGTGGTAAATTAAAAATGGTTACTAAAAAAGAGCACGCCGAATATTATAAAAAGTTATTTAGTGATGAAGATAGTAATACTTTAAGCCCATCAGCTTTAGAAACTTTGGCCATTATTGCTTATAATGAACCAGTTACTAGAATTGTCGTTGATGAAATTAGAGGTGTCAGCAGCGCTCATATTATTAGAAAACTAGTATTTCGAAATTTTATTAAAGAAGTAGGACGTTCCGATCTACCTGGTAGACCAATATTGTATGGTGTTACAGATGAATTTTTAGATTATTTTGGCTTAGCTTCGACTAAAGATCTTCCAGTTATTGATTTTGAGGAAGATGAAAGTGAAACCGATTTATTTAATTCAAAATATAAAGAAATTAATGAAGATATCTAGATAACCTAGATATTTTTTAATTTAGGTGTTAAAATTTAAAAGGAATATGATATAATTATATGTAGTTGCCTGTGTGGTGAAATTGGTAGACGCGTTGGACTCAAAATCCAATGGTAGCAATACCGTGCCGGTTCGAGTCCGGCCACAGGCACCAGATTGATAGAAAACTCGAACTTTTTATTCGAGAGTAATAAATATTAACTAGAAGTATGAAACATCTAACTTAAAGGATATTTCATAATTTTCTAGTTTTATTATGTGTTTTTTTAACTCTTCGATGAATTCTTTAGCCTTTGTTTCGTGTTCAATAGTAGGTTTTATCAAAATCAATTCTTCCACCTTAATCACTCAACTAATAATAGAATATATATAGGTTCTTAGCTTTAATATATATTTTTATATCAAATTTTGGTATAATATATATAGGTGATATTATGTTAAAAAACAAATTAAATATAGATAATTCTAGTGAACTTGCTAATGTAGAAGAAAAATTAACTAAGAAAAAGGCTTTAGAATTATTTGATAATAACATTTTAAACACGCTTGAAGCGGGAACATTTAATTCATTGAAATTCATTCATAAATACTTATTTGATGGGATCTATGATTTTGCTGGTAATATTCGAGATGAAAATATAGCAAAAGGTAATTTTAGATTTACACCTGTTATGTATTTAATCCCCTCTTTAGAAAGTATTGATAAAATGCCTCAAAAAACATTTGATCAAATTATTGAAAAATATGTTGAAATGAATATAGCTCACCCACTTAGAGAAGGTAATGGAAGAAGTACTAGAATATGGTTAGATTTAATGTTAAAGAAAGAACTAAAAAAAGTGGTTGATTGGAATAGCATAGATAAAGAAGACTATTTACTTGCTATGGAACGTAGTCCAATTAGAGATATTGAAATAAAAGCTCTTATTCAAAGTGCCCTTACTGATGAAATTGATAACAGAGGGATTTATATGAAGGGTATAGACAATAGCTATTATTATGAAGGATACAATTCATATTTAACAGAAAACATATAAGTCAATTAAAAAATTGGCTTTTATTTTTTGTATAAAACGAATTTTCAATAGCACCTTAAACAAATTAAAATAATAAACAAAATGTTTATTATATCGTAACCTTACTTTCCAAAATTTTATTGTGGAAAAAATCAATTTTAATTTTATCTTTATCCAAAGCTTCAAATACTATTTTACCAGCATTACTTTTTTTGACATAACTATAGACAGTATTAATAATTAGATCAGCCAGTTGAATTCCATAATTACTTTTAGAATCGTGATATCTAACTTCAAAAGTAAAATTATAAATACAAAATTCAGTTTTTAAATATTTAGCCAAGTTATTCATTTCCCTAATTGCAATATTTTGATTGTCAATATTGATAACAAATTCTATATTTTCATTCCGATATAATGGCAAAATGAAATTAGTAATCAATAACTTTATCGCATAATTAAAAAAAGTTTTAGCTTGCATAATCTTTTTATTAATTTCATTTTTGTTGAAAACGATTGCTAAGCCATGAAATCCATCAATAGCCTGAACCTTATTAAAAATATCGATTTTTTCTTTAGATGAATAGTGATAAGATTTGAGCTCGAATTCACTTGGTAAATTTCTTTTCATTTTAATTTTTTGGTTAATGTTTTTATACCTCGATATAACTTTGAATTTACTTTTTTCTAAAGCAAAGTATCCACCAACCGCAAAATATTTTGTTTTATTATTATAGTGGATAGAACCACTTTCGTCGATATACATATATATTTTCACTTCTAAACACCCTCTAATCTTGATTAAAAGGCTAATATTACAGCCTACTACGATTTAACAATATCAAAATTTCCAAAAATTGTCAGTAATTTACTTAAAAATTCTCACGAACTGTGGGAAATAACTCACTAAAAAAAGACTAAATCCTAGTCTCAATTAATTCACCAATTTCAATATTATCTTCAGTATTTTTAAAATTCTTTAAAAATGTATCCGAAGCCTCAAGTTTTATTGAATTACTTAAAGTGATAATTTTTCTTGTAACATCAATATTACTAATATGTTCACGATTAACAATGTATTTACGATGGGCATATACAAACCTATCATCTAATAAATCCATTGCCTCATTTAATGTTAAATTAGTTGTATGAACTCCCCAATTAGTATGAATTTCAATTGAATGGCTGGCACGGTTACAAGAAATATAGTCGATATGACGCATATCGATATCTGTAATTATCCCTGAGCATTTAACCCTAAGCATTTGTTTTCTAAATCTTAATCTAATCATTTTTAAAAGTATTTGTTCTAGTTCATGCTTATAGTCTTCGCGTTTATCTATATAACCTAAAAACATCGCATCGTCATCGAGTAATAATTTATATTTGTCATAATATAACGTAATATAAGTAATGAATGAATTCAAATCATTCTTACGGATAAGCCTTGAAATCTGAATTCCATCAGATGACGGGGTTTCCATATCTAAAATATAAACTTTATTTTCTAATTTAGCTTCAATTACCTTTAAAAAACTTTCATCATAATCACTAAAAGCATGAATTTTAAAATCATAAAGATTGTTTTTAAATACTTTTTCCACTACCCTAATAATTTCTTTACGATAATCATTATTATCGTCACAAATAATTATATTCACCATGTTATCAGCCCCAATACTGCTAGAGTGTACCATCATTATAGCACAATTCTATTTTCAACGAGCAAACAAAATACTAAAATCGAAAAAATCGTAATCAACTAAAAATCATAATTTACAATTTTTAGGAAAGATGTTATAATTTATTTATTGCCCCATGGCCAAGCGGTAAGGCAATGGACTCTGACTCCATGACCGTTCGTTCGAATCGAACTGGGGCAGCCAAAAGCTTGTTAAGCCCTGAAAAGGGTTTTTATTTTAGAAGGTGATAAAATGCGCATCGAACATGTTTTAAAACCATTATATAATAAGCAAAGTAAAGTTTTGATATTGGGTACTATACCATCGCCAAAATCTAGAGAAATTGGTTTTTATTACGGACATCCGCAAAATAGATTTTGGAAAGTATTATCAGAAGTTTTAAATGAAGCGTTCCCACAAACAATTCAAGAAAAAAAGCAATTAGTTTTAAATCATCATATAGCCTTATGGGATGTTTTAGCTTACTGTGACATCGAAGGCGCTAGTGATAGTTCGATAAAAAATCCAATTCCTAATGATATTAAAAGTTTAATTGCTAAAACAGAAATATCACAAATATTTGTTACTGGCAAAAAAGCTGAAGAGCTATACAATAAACTTTGTTTAAAAAGTACAAATATTCCTTGTCATTATTTGCCTTCAACTAGCCCAGCCAATTGTGGGATATCCTATGAAGATTTAAAAGAAAAATATCAGGAAATAAATACTTATCGTAAGTAGGGGGAAACTATGGACAAATTAAAATCATATTTAAAAAAAATATATTTACCTAAAGGCTTGTGTTTAATGCTTTTACTAATTCCTATAGTTTATTGTTTTTGTGCGAACTGTTACTTAAATAATGATTCATGGTTTTTATTTAATTATGGATCCTACGTTTTAGAAAATGGTTTTCCAACCATTGAACCCTTTACTATGCATGAAAACTTTTCCTTTGTTATGCAGCAGTGGCTTTCAGCTATCATTTTCTATTTAACATATTCAAACTTAGGGAAAATAGGATTAGCCCTTTTGGTTACTTTAGTTTTTACCTTAATATTATTTTTAATCTATAAATTGTGTTTATTAATTAGTAAACGAAATAATTACTTAAGCTTCATTTTAGTAGCAGTTTCTTCAATTTTATTAATTACTTATGCTATTGGCAGTAGACCGCAAATCTTCAGCTACGTTAATTTCCTACTATTATTTTATTTCCTTGAAAGCTATATTCAAAAAAAAGATATCCGTTACTTAATTCCGCTTCCGTTAATTTCCTTATTAGAAATTAATATGCATGCGGCGACATGGGGGCTTTTATTTTGTTTTATTCTACCATATATTATCGAAAGCTTTTATCTTTGGCTTAAAAAACAAGAGACATATCATTTAAAACCTTTAATAATAGTAACTATACTAATGCTTTTAGTTGGTTTTATAAATCCTTATGGAATAGATGCTATGACCTACGTTTTTAAATCATATGGAGTTTACGAAATAAATGACTTTATTACTGAAATGATGGTTCCTAATATTACCACTAACTTTGGTAAAGCCGTTCTTCTAACTATTTTTGCAGTTCTATTTATCCTTAGCTTCGCTAAAAAAATAAAAATTCGTTATATTTTTCTAATGTTAGGATTACTTTATTTAGCCCTTTCCGCTTACCGTAATTATCCTCTTTTCGTAATAGGAGCATTATTACCACTTGCGGATTGTTTCAAAGATAAATTCAGTGGTATTAAGAAAAATAACTTGCCCAAAATTCATAAAACCTTATGTTATACAGCCCTAGGTTTAGTTATCATTACTGTTATAGTTGTAAGTAATCCAGCATATCGTTTAAATAAACCATATGAAATGGAAGGCGCAACTAACTATTTAGTGAAACATGTAGATAAAGATAAGGCTGTTATATATACAGGATATGATGATGGAGGATATCTTGAATATTATGGTTTTAAACCTTATATTGATCCACGCGCTGAAGTATTTCTTAAAGCAGTTAACCACCAAAAAGATATCTTTAAAGAATATTATAAATTACAAAATGGATACTTACTTCCAAGCACATTTCTAAAAAGATATAATTTTACCCATTTCGTTGTTGAAAAGAAAGATATTGTAAGACAAGAGATTAGCCAAAATGATAATTATAAATTAGTATATAAAGATAAATATCGCTATATATATGAGAAAAAATAAGTAAAGAAAGAAGGAATAAAATGAAACATAAACAAATTAAAGTTTTATTCTTTATCTTACTTTTAATTTTTACCTATAATTGCTTTTGTAATGCTGAAGTTTTTAATAACGACACTTGGTTTTTATTTAGTCATGGACGCTATGTTTTAGAAAGTGGTTTTCCAACCATTGAGCCTTTTACCATGCATGAAAATCTTTCTTTTGTTATGCAGCAGTGGCTTTCAGCCGTCATTTTCTACTTAACCTATTCATTCTTAGGAAAAATTGGACTTGCAGCCTTAGTTGCGGTTATATTTTTTGTATCCCTTTGCACAATTTATAAAACTTGCAAATTAATAACTAATAAAAACGAGTACCTATCAATTTTAATAACCATTTTATGTGCGATTATTTTACCAGTATTTTTTGCTGGAAGACCACAGATCTTTAGCTATCTTAGTTTTCTTTTGCTTTTCTTCTTCTTAGAAAATTATATTCAAAAGAAAGACCTTCGTTATTTAATACCACTTCCTATTATTTCTTTACTGCTCATTAATCTTCATGCTTCAATGTGGGGCTTGCTCTTTTGTTTTATTTTACCTTATATAATTGAAGGAATTTATTTTTGGTTTAAAAAGCAAGACGCATACTATTTAAAACCATTAATAATAGTCACTATAATTATGCTTTTAGCTGGTTTTATCAATCCTTATGGCATAGATGCCATGACCTATGTCTTAAAATCATATGGAGTTTATGAAATCAATAATTTTGTTTTTGAAATGATGGTCCCTAATATTACTAAAGACTACGGAAAAGTCGCCTATTTAACAATATTTGCCGTTCTTTTAATCTTAAGTATAAAGAAAAAAATAAAAATTCGTTATTTTTTCCTAGTATTAGGTGCCACCTATTTAGCATTATCAGCTTGGCGTAATTATCCTCTATTTCTTATTATCTGTTTTATCCCATTAGCCTATAGCCTTAAAGAAGCATTTTTAAATATTAAAAACATAAGCCTATCGAATAAACAGTTTGCTTTATGTTTCAGCGTTTTAATTTTAATTGGTATCGCTTTCGTTATAGCATCCCCACTTATCAGTATTAACAAAGAAGTTGAAGTTAAAGGTGCCACTAATTATTTACTTAAGCATGCTTTAAAAAATAGCTCTACAATTTACAGCAATCAACTAGATGGTGGGTATTTAGAGTATTATGGTTTCAAACCCTATATAGATAACCGCGCCGAAGTTTTTCTTAAAGCTAATAATCAAGAAAAAGATATCTTTAAAGAATATTATAATGTTCAAAAAGGCTACTTACTTCCAAGTGAATTTTTAAAAACATACAACTTTACTTATATCGTTGTTAGTAAGAAAGATATAATCTATCAAGAGATGAAAGAAAATAATAAGTATAAATTAGTTTATAAAGATAAGTACCGCTATATTTATACCCCCAAATAAAATAGGACTTCAACTTTCTGAAAAAAGCGACAAAAATGCTTTTTTTTTTACAAATTTTAATGTATAATTATTATATTAGGGAAGGGGCACACGTGTATGATACTTAGGAAACCATACGCATTCTTTATAAAGTATTTTAGAATAATTAACCTGATTATGGCTGTTTTAATGGCTATTCTAATTTACCGCACCATCGTTATTGGCAAATTTTTAACTGATTATCTTCAAGATTACGCTACCGCAAGTAGTGATTTTATGCTTGGAAACTATATAAACTTTTATAGTTTTCTGTTGGTTTTAGTCGTAATTATCTTTACGATTGTTGTTACTTCTGTAATGTTTGTTAAAGATAAACCCAAGAAACTTTATATTTTCAACTTAATTGTTTATATTGCCCTTCTTGTTTTGTATGGCGTAGATTATAGTGTAATGAATAATATCTATGATCGAATCCTTGATATTCGTTTAACTTCAGCTCTCAGGGATATAACCTACATTGCTGCTGGTATTCAAATCATAAGTTGTATCATTACGATAATTAGAGCTACCGGATTCGATATTAAACAATTTAATTTTGGTAGTGATTTAGAAGAATTAGAAATTGATGTTAAAGATAACGAAGAATTTGAAGTTGCTGTTGAATTCGATAAAAATAAAATGAAACGTAACATCCGTGGTAAACTCCGCGAATTTAAGTATTTCTATGTTGAACATAAATTTGTTGTTAATGTATCTGCTATAATTTTAGTCGTAATTATTGGTTTTACTGTATTCATGACTAAAAGTGTGTATACCGCCAACTATAAAGAAGCCCAAAGCTTTGTTGCTAGTAATTTGAGCCTTAATATTAAAAGTTCTTATTTAACGCAAACTGATCAAAATGATAAAAAAATAGTTTCCGATGATAAAACTTTAGTTGTTGTTAGAATCGATGTTCGCAAACTTACGTCTGATGAAGTTAAAAGATTAAATACTGGATTAATTACTTTGCAAGTAGGTGGCAATTCATATGGACAAACCAGTGCTTACAATGAAGACTTAACTGATATTGGAACGCCATATACTAATGATAAACTATCAGTTGATTTTACTAATTATATATTAGCTTTTGAAATACCAAAATCTTTAGCTGAGGAAACCATGACTTTAAAAATTAATGATAACGTTAGTTATATACGTGGTGAAATTGGGGCTAAAAATATATATGTAAAATTAAAGCCGATGGATTTGACAGATAAAAAACAAACTGAAGAAAAGAAATTTACTGAAACAGTGAGTTTCTCTGGTAGTGTTTTAGGCGAATCAACTTTTACAATAACCCAATTTGAAATTGGTAGTAAGTTCAAAGTGGAATATCCATTTTGTTCTAAAAAAGATAAGTGTGGGACTTCATATGAATACGTTACGCCAACAGCTACAGGTAATTATCCAAAAACATTGATTAAAATTAACGGCACTTTTGACGAAGATGAAAGTATGAATTTAAATACCGTCACTAACCTTTATTATTTCTTGAATGAATTCGCAACTATCAATTACCAAGTAGATGGTAAGTGGTATAGTCATAAAATTGACTCAAAACGTATAAAACCAAAACTTGGAAAAGAAAACGGTATTACTTATATTGAAGTAAACAAAAATGTTGAAAAAGCAACTTCTGTTTACTTTACATTCCAAGTACGTAATTATACCTACAAATATGTGTTAAAGTAATGATATTATGTTATAATAAGAAAGGAGGCTATGCCTTTGGAAAAAGTTTATAAATACTTAATTGTATCTTTAGGTTGTATGTTTATATCACCATTAGTTACTCATGCTGAATGTAGTTATGAAAGGCAAGCTGAACTTTCTAGAATAGCGTCTAATGTTCAATTTAACTACAATTATGAATTTAAAGATGGTGTTCCAATTTTCACGACGACCATGACTAACTTAACTAATGATATATATGTTATAACCGATGACAACATTTTGAATGCCGACGGAAGTTATACCAATAAGTTTAGCGGAGTTGGAGAAAAACAAGTAAGGTTTGCTGAGGGAACAAGTGCTCAATTTGAAATTTTCTCTGCTGACAGTAGTTGTTATGGAGAACATTTATTAACTCAATATTTAACGATGCCATCTTATAATCCATACAGTCAAAGCGAAGAGTGTAAGAATTATCCAGATTTTAAATATTGTCAAATGTGGACTAATAGTGCCATTAGTACAACTCAATTCAATCAAGAATTAGAAAAATATAAAAATGTAAAAAATGCCATTTCTTCTGAAGAAGATAATAACTCATGGTTAGATACAATTAAAGAATTTATCTTTAGACCCAATATTTTAATTCCATTAGTGGCTATCTTAATAGCAGCAGCAATTGCAATTGCTATTAAAGTCACAGGGTCAAAGAGAAAGGTTGTGTAATAATGCAGAAGAATAAAAAGAAAAATTTACTGATGCTTTTAGCGCTTTTTCTCACCTGTGGAGTCATTGGTACTGTTAGTGCTGTCGGTGGTGGTACTGGAGGCCAATTTGGCGGAGGCAGCGGTAATTTAGGTGGAAGTTCTTCCAATTATTATGATTGTGGAGATGTAAAAAATAATGAAGCTTATAAAATGGAATTAGTATATAAACCTAAAAATGGTAATAGATATACAATTGCTTCAGCTGTAGTTTGGGCCGGAGTTTGGTCTGATTATAAGGACGCTGTTGAGTCATACGTTAGTGCAGGCAATACAACTTATAAATCTCTTATTTATTCTGGGCCCCTTAAAGACTTAGCCAATAAATTAAAAAGTGGAGTAACTGTTGAACAGTTGACTAGCGAAGGTTGGCTAGATAAACATTTACCAATAGAAACTTGGGCACCACAATTAGGTGTTAGTATAAAAGAATTATCTTTGCCACATGATGAAAATCCTGGGCGTATGGAATCTTATGGATATCGTTTATTAATTCAAAAAATGACTTACTTCTGTAAAACTGGCGGAGGTAATGCTATTCCTCGAAAAGAATTAGCGCAATCTGGTTATGCTACGGCCAATGGTGAAGGTGACTTTATGGGAACTGGACATCCTGGAAGTTATCAAGGAGATATAGCTACTTTCAAATCAGATATTGGAATTAAATCTGGATGGAACGAAGCTAATACGAGAGCTAACTTTGCCGATCCAAACAACGGTAAAGGATATAACATTGTTTGGGTTCCAAATAAATATGGAACAGCTAAAAACTATAGCATTGATGCTGCCTGTGAAAATTGTACAAGCACATTATCAACAGATAAAGGAAGCTATATAATTCAAGATACAACCAATTGGGACGCAATAAAAGATAGCTCTGACAATGATAATAAAAACGTTAAAAAGCATTATAAAAAAGCTGATGATATTTACTGTAGAGAAGAATATAAAGTTAGCTTCCCAAATGCTACAAATATAATTCAAATTCAAAATGGAAGTTACTTTACTGCTGGGTTAAAGGCTCCACAAAATATGCATCCTAATTTCGCACCGATTGAAGTTACAAGGACAATGCAATGTCAAAGTAAAAGTGGTAATTCAGGAAAGCTTCAGAATTTTATGAATAGTAGTACTTTAAAATCAGCTGGAAGTGTATCTGTTCATTATGTTGAAGGCGAAAGTGTTAATAGATTAGTTTCAATCGGTAGTGAAAATAGTAGTTATAATAGTAAAGATAAAACATACCGAATTGATTCAGGTTCAGTTAGTAGTAGTCCAAATGATAATGATTACACTATAAAACTAAAAGGTTCTGGTGGGAATGCTGATAACACTATTAGAGAAAACAAAGGCGATGTTAAAAAAACGATAAGTGGTGGAACTCTTACTATGAGCTTAACTTCACAGTATTTACTTCCAGAAAATCTATATCGTTATATAAATAAAAACATTAAGTCAGAATATTCAAAACCAAAAGATAATCTAGATAGTTATATAGATGCTGGAGTACCAAATCTTCCAGTATCATTACAAAAAAAGAATACAAAATATGAAAATATGTCAGCGTTTATTAAGCTAGTTTATGATTTTCCGACTGATAATAGTTATATGAAGGATGCTTGGAATGCTAAAACTCAAGCAGACTACTTTGGAAGTGACAATGTAAACCCTGATAGTAACATTTATAATACTAGCGTTGAAGGTGAAAGCGAAGGCCAAACAGCATGTGCTAAATTGTATGGTCTTGGAACTTCAGAATACAACAAATGTAAAAATGATCGAAAATCAGGTAGTAAAATAGGAAATTGTAAAAACGTAAATAGCGACGAATATGTCTGCCCAATTAAAACTTACACTGAATGCGTGAAAAAATCAGGAAAATGTTATGTCGATGGAAAAGAAACAGACTGTGCTTCAGTTAATACAGGACAGTGTGTTGTAGATACAGGCAAAAAAGATTGCAAACGAATTTCTAGTGATCAATGCCAAATAATTGAAAATGGCAAAGTTACAGAAACAGGCAATTGTTCTAAATATGAAGATTTATATGGAGAAAAATGCCCATATGATGGAGATCCCGATGAAAGATGTGTAAGTATTGACGATTACAAAAGCTGTGAAATTCATAAATTAAATCCTGCAACTGGCAAATGGTATTTTGTGGAATCGGGTGATTGTAAGGCTTATACAAAAAAATATAGTTACTGTAAGCAAGGAACTCCAGTTCCAGATTGTCCACCTGGCGAAAATTGTCCGAATGGAATAGATGTCATTTATCGCCCAATTGATTTAATTAAATCATTCCCTGGTATGAGTGGAGTAGGTCGTAATTCAGGATCAAATTGGTGTTCAATAGATAGAAGTGGAAATAGCCAATGTACACAAGATACAAGCAGAACTATTGAAGCTGCAATTAATATGAATCGTGGCGTTCCAAATGAAACGGTATATAATCATAATCAAGGAGCTATATATACATTTGATTTGGATGGTACTAAAATAAAACAGATAAAAACTTATAATAAAGGAAAATCATATAGTGCATTTGATCTATCTTGTAAAAAAGATGGTACTGCTTGTTTAAGTGAATTTGTTGCCACTTATGCATCTGGAGGAAGTTGTAAAAACAGCGGCAAGGATGACTTCTACACTTGTAAGTATGGTGGATATGGTAACCAATGAAAAAAGAGGTGATAGTAAATGAATAAATCCTTATGGGGAGTTCTAGTAATTATGTTAGGAGTCGCCTCAGTCTTCTTCATTGTTTTGTTTCAAACCATCACTAACACAGATGAACATAACTCACAACTATTAAAAGAAGTCACAGAAGCTGCCATGTGGGATGCCTTAGATTACGGAAGTTATAAAACTTCTAGAATTGTTCGCATTGATAGAGAAAAGTTTGTTGAAAACTTTGTTCGAAGATTTGCTGAAAGTGCTCACACAGGTAGAAAATATCATATTGAAATAATCGATGTGAATGAGGCCCCACCAAAGGTCAGTATAAGGGTATCTAGTGGTGTTAGCGGATCACCGGCAGCAATGTTAGGTGATGATCAAACATTTACGTTTGATATAGACAATTCAATTGACGCTATAATGGAAACACCATATTAAAGATAAAAGAGAAAAGAGGAGAAAGTATGAATAATTTTTTAGCTTCGGCGCAAAGATTCTTGAAAAACAAAAACACGGTTACCATTATTGGGGTAATCATAATCTTAGTGCTATTATACATTGGTTATAGTAGCCAAATTAATAAAGCTGTTCAACCGCTTAGAGTTCCAGTGGCAACTGAAACTATCCAACCAAGAACTGAAATTACTAGTGATATGGTTACCTTAGTTGATATGCCGGCAATTTCAGTTGGTGATAACGTTATTACTGACAGAAATAGCGTTGTTGGAAACTACAGTAACGTTAACTCTGTAATTCCAAAAGGTAGCATGTTCTATAAAGATACAGTTGTAACCAAAAGTAAATTACCAGATTCAGTATTCTTAAAGGTGAAAAAAGGCGAAGTTGTTTATAACTTCCCAGTAGATATGGAAACAACTTATGGTAATTCAATTTATCCAGGTAATAAAATTGATATCTACATGAAAACCGGAAATGGTAATGACGAAAAAGTTATGTTAGGTAAATTAGTAGAAAACGTAGAAGTATTAGCTGTTAAAGATTCAGGCGGTAAAGACGTTTTCGAAAACACTGGTGAAGATAGAAGCCCATCAATGTTAATCTTCGGAGTTCCAGAAGATATTAACTTATTATTAAGAAAAGCTTCTTATATGAGTTCACTTGGTGTTGTATTATTCCCAGTTCCACATGGAGGAAGCGTTAGTACTGAAGGTGCTACTGAAGTGTCAACTCAACAATTAGCTGATTACATTGAAGCCCACGCTGTTAATATTCCAGTAACTAATAAAACAACTGAAGAAGACGATGAATTAATGCCAACAATCGCTCAAACTGGTGGAACACCTAACAAAGTAACAATTACTTATCCAAAAGGTTGTGGAAGTACTTATACATGTACTTATGCTAAAGACGGTGGACAAGCTGTTAAAGTAACTAAAACAAAACAAACTGTTCAATTCACTGCAAACGGTACATTAGATGCTACAGTAACGGAAAAAGACGGCACAGTTCACACCTTTACTCAAGATATAAATGTAGGAACAACTAATTCAGCTCAAACAACGGGGCAATAGTCTATGAATGAAAATATGTTTGACCAAATAGATTTTGGACCATTAAAAGAGTATTTAGAAAATGAACAAGTAACCGATATTTCTTATGATAATAAAGGGCAAATTCATTTAAAAACTTTAGATAAAGGTATTTACCGTGTTGAAAAGCCAGAAATAAATGATGCCTTTATGGAAAAGTTAGCCTTTCAGTGTTCAAACGTTATGGGTAAAACCTTTAATATGGCCCACCCATTTCTAGATGCTGAAAGCGCTGAACTTCGTTTGAACTTCGTTCACGACTCAATCGCTACTAATGGTATTGCTTGCGTTATTCGTAAGACACCAGCCAAAATCAGATTGCAAAAAGAAAAAATCATTGCTGAAAAATATATTGAACCAGATATTCATGAGTTTTTAGAATATTGCGTTAAAGGTCATTGTAATATTATTGCTTGTGGAGAAACCGGTTCAGGAAAAACTGAATTAGTAAAATATTTAGCTTCAAAAATAGCTGAAGATGAAAAGATTATAACTATTGAAGATACCCTAGAGTTGCACTTAGATAAAATTTTCCCTCATCGTGATATTATCGCTATGAAAACTAATAATATTGCATCTTACACCGATGTATTAGTTACATGTATGCGTCAAAATCCCAAATGGATTTTATTATCAGAGGTTCGTAGTGCAGAAGCTGTTTTAGCTGTTAGAAACTCAATATCTTCAGGACATTATATCTTATCAACGATCCATGCCGATAAGGCAGCATCGATTCCTCAGCGTATGTATAGCTTATTAGAAACAAGTCAAGATATCGATCAATTCATCAAAACAATTCACAGATATGTTCAAATCGGTATTTATGTTAGGGGTTATACTGATAAAGAAACTCATAAATTTATTCGTGAAATAGCAGAAGTTACTGAGTTTTATGTTGACAAAGATAATGAAGCAAAGCATAATGTTCTTTATCGTAAAGGCGCAGATGGAAAGGTTATAAGAAGCAATCCAAGTCCATACTTGCTTGATTATTTAGAAGTTCAGGGAGTATTTTTACCAGATGAAATGCGTTTCTTAGGTGAAAGGATTCCTGTTCCAGCAGGTAATGCCCCAGTGGCATCAAATCCAGAGCCACTACCACCTGTAACACCTGGTGTTATGGCTCAAAAAACAGAAAATTTATTTGAATAAAGGAGGGAAAAAAGTATGACATTTATTATATTTCTAGTTGTTCTTGCGATCGCTATATTCGTCATTGTCTATCGCAGTAACAGAAAGACAAATGCTTACAAATTTATCAACCAAAAGGTTGGATACATATACGAAAAATATACTCCTTATTCATTTAGAGTAATTAGGGACAAGGTTAAAGAGTTAGGTCAAGAATATACGCCTAGACAATATGCTATTCAAATTATTGTCTTTGCGGCATCCGCTGCAATTCTTACTTATTTATATTTCTACAACATCGCAGTATCACTTATTTATGCAGCTCTTTCAATCGTTGTTATCCCTTATTTAACTTACTTAAGATGTAAGCGAGTATATAGTGAATTTATTTTCGAACAAATTCAAGTATATACCACTAATACCATCATGGAATTTCAAACTACTCAATCATTCGTAAAAGCCTTAGAAGGTGTATATGAATCAGGAGTATTAGAAGATCCAGTAAAATCTGATGTAAAAACCATGATTGATATGGCCTATGAAAACGGGACAGTCAATCAATCAATCGATTATTTCAACGCTAAATATGATTACTATATTGTTAGAAATATGCATCAATTGTTCTTACAAATTACAAATGAAGGTTCAAGAGATGCAGGTGAATCATTAGAAAATATGAGTTTGGACATCGATATGCTTGTTGAAAGTGTATACCGTGACCGTTTAGATAGAGCAAATTTCCATAAAAAATTCTTAAAATTTGGTATTATTCTATATTTAATGGTTATGCTTGTTCAAATTCTACTTAGTGTTGATACTTATATTGAAATGCTTCAAAGCTGGTGGGTTCAACTATTACTGCATGGCATTGTTATACTTAATACATATTTCCTACTTAGTGGGGAAAAATACTATAATGAAGATGTGGGGGCTGAATAATGAATTTAGGAATAATATTTATTATCATTGGACTAATTTTCATTCTCATCCTTGAATACAATCATCATTTTAGTTCAAAAAGATTTGTTAACGATGTTGAACCATACTTCAGATTTTTAATGGAAGACGATTATGAATTTTTACTTAACGTTAAATATGGCGAAGTTGATGTCAATAAATTGTATAGTCAAAGAATTAGAAATGGCTTAATTACAATTGTTGCTGTTATGTTCATTTTAATGTCAAAAATGTCTTTCGTCTATTTCTTAATTTCTATTATTTTAGGGTATTTAGTTTTCAAAATGCCTTATCAGAATTTAAAGACCTATTATAAAAACAACTTACACCGAATTAATTTAACTCTTCCATACTACTTAAAGAGTTTGGAAATCTTGATCCAACACTACACTGTTCCAGTAGCGCTTTCAAGATCGATTGATACAGCTCCAGAAATCTTCAAACCGGGGTTAAAGAGATTAATTCAAAAAATCGATGCGGGTGATTCAAGTGTTCAACCATATATGGATTTTGCAAATGAATACCCAGTTCGTGATTCAATGCGTATGATGCGTTTATTATATCGTCTTGGATTAGGTAGTCAAGAAAATAAACAGGAACAATTACTTATGTTTTCAAGAACTATTTCATCTCTGCAAAACAAAGCCAGAGAACAAAAATATCAAGAACGTCTTGATAAAATGGAACAAAGAACAATGGTTATGCTATTTGGAACAGGTGGAGGAATTTTAATATTCTTACTACTTTCAATGATGACTATGATGAATTTGTAGTATAATTATATTTAAAGTAAAGGAGGTGCTACTAAATGAAAGAAGCAGCAGGAGAGGCAAATATGACTGTAATTACAATCGTTCTTATTGCTATCGTTTTAGCAATTGGTACGATCATCATTACAACTGTAATGAACAACGTTCAAAACCAAGCTAATACTATTTCTGATAGAGGATCATCAGAGGTTAATACCATTAAATAGTAATTAAGCATTAGGATAAAAAGGAGGTAAGTTATGCGCGAGGGAATAGGCACAACATTAACACTTAATATTATTATCATTTTTATTGTTATTGTCTTTGGACTTCTAAGCGCTACCGTTAACTATTACAAGGCGTTTAAAGTAAATTCATATATTTTATCCTCTATTGACAAATACGAAGGATATAATGAAAGAGCTAAAACTGAAATTGCTGATCGTTTAGAAGGTTTTGGATATTTCCAAAGACCAAGTAATAGTGGTAGCTATGCTTGTCCAAGCGATCGAAATGGTGCCCCATTAGTGGCTAAAGCTAATGGTAATGCCGACATTGATAGTAAATACTTCTATTGTGTTTATTATTACGAAGATGATACAAGTTTAAAAAATGAAACAAACAAGAGCGGCCAACCAAGATATTATAACTATAGTGTTATAAGCTATATTTCGCTCGACTTACCGATTGCTGGAATTTTAAATATTCCAGTCCACACTAAAGGTGAACGAATTTACCGTTTCTCATCAGGAGGTGGCAACTCATGAAAGAATCTATAGGTAATGCTATGCTCTTCAATATCATCATTGTTTTTGTTATAATTTTGATTGGCTTTTTCATTGGATCATTAGATTACTCAAAAGCCTATAAAGTTAAAAATAAAATTATTGAAGAAATTGAAAAAGAAGGCGAAGCCGCTGAAACTGTTGAGGAAACAGCCAAGGCTTATAATGAAAACACAATAGCCCAAATCAGTAATTGGCTTAAGGGTGGCGCTAGTAGAAATGGCAAAACTTTTAACGCCACTGGTGTTGGCTATCCTTTAAATACAAACGGTGGTAAAAACACCAGTTCTTTCTGTAATGAAAAAGAAGGAACTCTTGTTAGTAGAACCAATGATTATGAGTACTGCGTTTATCTTATGGAAGATCGCACTGACAAAGATCATGTATACTATTATTATCGTGTTGTCACCTTTATGTATTTTGATATTCCGGTTGTTTCTGAATTTGCTGGTAATCTATTAAGAATTCCAGTTATTGGAGAAACAATGACTTTTAAAAAAATAGACGATTAGGAGGGCCAAATTATGAATGTAATAATCGCCAATAAATACCGTGATGCTCTAGCAACTTTAGACATTGATGTTATAAAGAAATTAGAAGGTGAGTTTACTGTTGAAGAAATTATTGATACCTTCAAAAACTTCTTTTTCCAAAGAATGGTTTTAGATATCACGGCTTTAAAAGATTATAAAGACATTAAAACATTACAAAAATTATCTTTGTCATTAGACATGGATCGCTTGATATTATTATTAGATGGCTCTTCAGAAGTCACTAACCCAGAATATCTTTCAGATTTAATTTCTATGCGTATTTACAATTTCACAATGAATGTTGAAGGTGTTATGTATTTATACAACAATCCTAACAGTTATCGTGATGTTGCCCAGTATCATCAATTAGATACTTATCATGAACCTAGCTATTCAGATGGTGGAATGCAGACTGTTGAAGTCTACCGTGAATCATCAACGGCTAGGGTTATCGGTGTTAAGAATGTAACTGATGAAGCTGGAGCTACTAGTCTAATATACATCATGAAAAAGCAGCTAGAACGCAATTACAGCGTTACAGCTTTAGAACTTGAAAAGCGTGACTTTATGTATTTCGACGATGATAAAATGCATAGTATTAATTCCAATGAATTAGGAAATTATATTGCAAAATATAATACTAATGATGTTATTTTAGTAGATATTAATAATAGTAATCAAGCTGAAGCTTTGATGAATGAAATCATTTATCTAGTAGAACCATCAAAACTTAAATTAAACAAACTTTTAGCTCGTAATCCAAGAGTTTTTGAAAAATACAAAAACAAAAAACTTGTATTAAATAAGAGCATGTTAAGTAGCCATGATGTTTTAGATTTCGAATATGAGACCAATACTAAAATATTCGCTAGTCTCCCGCCTTTGTATGACCAAGAAAATTCTAACAGTGCTTTAGATGCATTCTTAGTTAAACTTGGATTTATTAAACAAGGTAATGAAACTGGCGAAAAGAAAAAAGGCTTATTTGGGCTTTTCCAATAAAAGCCTATTTTTTAAACGCTTGACATTATTAACCATAAATTGTTGACAAATAACGATTTTTAAAGTATCATATAGACATAAAGAGGAGGATTTTTATATGAGTTTAACAAATTTATTAGTAGAGGCAGGAGATTACTGTACAGGTTTAGGTGGGAACGCTAATTTTTCAATACCTGCCGGTGTTGGAAACATGATAAACTTAGTAATTATACTTATTCAAATAGCAGTTCCAATTTTATTGATTATTTGGGGTATGATTGACTTTGCTAAAGCCACTGTTGGTGGTGATGAGGACAAAATTAAAGCTGGGCAAAAAACTTTTATGAAAAGATTTATTGCAGCCTTAATCGTATTCTTAATTGTTACAATCGTTCAATTAGTAGTTACTGCTGTTGGTAGTGTTTCTGGTAGCGGGGACGGTAATAAAGCAACAACTGCTTGGGATTGTGCTGCACAAATTATTAAAAAACAACCTGGCGCAGCCAAAAACTAATTATCAGGTATAATAAATAAAAATATTAAGAATACACTTAATCAAGAGAAAGTAGGGATAAAATGCTTGGACTATTGAATGTTTTAGAAGAAACTGTTTCAAATACTACTTTATGTGGCGGCATCGAAGTACCAGATACATTATTTAATTTAGTAGCAACAATTATTAGAATTATTAAAATAGTTGTTCCGATTTTATTAATCATATGGGGTATGTTAGATTTTGCAAAATCAGTGGTAGCTAAAAAAGAAGAAGACATAAAGAAATATCAAAAGTCTTTTGTTTCAAGACTAATTTCTGCTTTATTAGTATTCTTAATTGTTACAATTGTTCAGCTAGCAGTAAACTTAGTTTCTGGAGTTGAAAAAGAATCAAATGTCGAAGGTCAAACGACTGGAGACATCTGGGCTTGTAGTAAAAAATTTATTAACGGTGTTTCTACTGAAGATAAAAAAGATACCAATGATAAAAATGACAGTTCAGATAATGATACTGATAATTAATTATTAAAAAACAACAATAAACATTTATTGTTGCTTTTTTTTATGATATAATGTATTTGTAGAAAAATACGAAAATAAGGAGTGGCTCTTATGAATTCAAAGTTAGTTAAAACACTATGTATTAGTTTTATAATGTTTTTTAGTGTGTTTTTTATAAATATAGATAATGCAAAAGCGGACCGCGAGCCTTGCAAAACAAGTAGTGATTACGATAAAGCATTAACGTGTGATTATGAAGGTGGATTACCTGAAAACCATTTTAATGCAACATTAATGTTTGCACAAACAACAAATGGAGGTTACTGTGCAGAAGTAAAGGAAGTTGATACTACTTCTGGATGGGTTAATTTTACAGACGATCAAAAAAGAGGAAAAGTAGGATTTGATTTAACTGATGATACAATTAAAAATACAGTATCTTCTAAATCTTGTCCTAAAATAAAATGGGTTAATGAGTATGACCTATTAACTAAAGTAACTCAGCATTTTACTGTTTCAGACCAAGGAATAAATGATTTCTGGGGTCTTACTGCCTGGGCTTCATGTAGTATTTCAAACGTTGTATCTTTTGGATCAGAATGCCTAACAGTTGAAGGAACAAATTTAAAAGAATTGAGTAGTGATGAAGCTAAAGATATAGTAGAAGATTCTAGCAATGCTAGAAAAGAAGCAAATAGAGATGAAGATATAGATGGTGTCGTAGAGTGGGGAGACAAAGGCAAAAACTCTGGTTATAAATATAACAATGAATATTGTACTATAATTAGCAGTGACATCATTGAATTTTTAAATACTCTTTTTCTAATTCTTAGTATTGTAGGCGTTTTATTACTTGTTGCCATGAGCGCTATTGAGTTTATTAAAGCTGTAACTGGCAGTGATGAAGATGGCTTCAAGGGCGCCGTTAAACATACTTTTATAAGAATCATATGCATTGTAATTTTGTTGTTATTACCGATGCTTATTAGTTGGATATTAAATATAGTAAATGATTTTAACTATCAAAAAGACGAAAACAATAAAGTGGTAATTGGTAGTGATGGAAACCCATTGTGTAGAGTTGGAAAATAGGAGGCGAGATTTGAATGGAATTTGTAAATAATCAATTAAGAACTTTGTTTTTTTTCATAGACAATATAGTTTACTCGCTAATTGCTAAAGCCTATGAACTAATCGTTTATTTAGCAAATATAGATTTATTTACCAATAATCCTACAGTTCAAGAATTGGTAAAAAGAATATATCTTCTTTTGGGTATATTTATGTTGTTTAAAGTTGCATTTTCAATTGTTCAATATATTATTGACCCTAATGCCTTTAGTGATAAATCAAAGGGTTTTGGCAAGCTAATAACTAATACATTAGTTTCAATTGTATTACTTGTTACCGTGCCTTTGATTTTCGAGGCAGCCTATTACATACAAGGGAAGATTATTACTAGTAATATTATTGGCAGTTTGATACTTGGGCAAGAGTTTGATAATTACTCTGAGACCGGCGATGGTAAGGATACTTCGGAAAATATAAAAATGATGGCGACAGATGTTCAGTATTCCCTATTTGGAGCTTTTTATAGTTTAAATACATCCGGTGATACTTCGAGTATTGCTGAATGTAAACCAAACCAATCGGTGAGTAGGGATGGCGTTGATCATACTAATGGGCCCAACTCAAATGTTTTCGGTTCAAAAGATATGGCACGAAGTAAACCGTGTCTTAAAGCTCTAAGTGAAGAGTGGAAAGATGAGGCTGCAGTCAAATCACGAGGCATTATCATTAATGATTTCTTTAAAACAATGAATGAAGAAACTGGTAAAATAATTGATACTCGCAATTTTGACGCATTTGATTCTTTACTGTGGTGGAAAATTGGAGGGGCCGACACTAGCTATACAATAAATTATTTACCAATAATTTCTACATTAACAGGTGGATATTTATTATTGTTGTTAATAACATTTTGTATTGATATAGCTGCTCGTGCAATAAAATTGCTATTTTTACAGACTGTGGCACCAATTGCGATAGTTTCATATATGGATCCTAAGGAAAGCATTAGCCAAGGAAAATTGCACAACTGGATTATGGAATCGCTAAAAACATATGTATCGTTATTTTTGCGACTAGCTGTCATTTTCCTAGCATTACGATTAGTTCAAATGGTAACTAATGATATTCTATATTCAGAGGATAGCTCTAAAATTTATTATGAAGGTATAGCACCTAGCGATTCTTCAATGAATATATTTGTTTATGTATTTTTGATACTTGGAATATTTACATTTGCTAAAAAAGTACCGCAAATGATTGAAACAATATTTGGAATTAAACTTTCAGGTGAATTACATTTAAATCCATTTAAAGCTATTGGAGAAAATGCTGGAGCTACTGCCCTTATTGGTGGCGCAGTTGGATTAGGCGCTTCAGCTATTTCAACAGCTGGGATGGCTAGAGAACTATATAAAGGCCAAGGGGCTTTAGGTGCTTTAAGAGGGGCTCGAGATGTTGTTGGTGGAACACTTTCTGGAGCTATAGGTGGAACCGCTAAAGGATTTACCAGTAAAGGAAAAGGATATGTAGGAAAAGGTGCCTCACAGGGAGGCCGTACAGCTTGGAATATGTATGAAAAGCAAAATAACCCATTAGAAAACAGAGTAAGAAATAGGTGGGCACAGGTTACAGGAACGCCAATGGATGCTTATACAAATGCTCAAAAGGTAGCTCAATATAAAAATACAATTGATAATTTTGCAGCTATGAAAAAATCATTTGTTGATTACGCTCATACAGAAGCTGGTAGAAGCGAAGTGTTATCAAGTGGACAGAATTATGTTTACTATGAAGAAACTTTGGCGGCTGCGGAAAAGCGATATAATGATACACTAAAAAACAAAAATTCGACTGCAAAAGAAATTGCTGCAGCTCAAGCTGCATTCGATGCTGCACAAAGTAGCTTTGAGTGGGCAGAAGATGAGTGGGGTCAAAAATGTGTTGATGCTGGAAGAGGTGCTCCTTATATGGCAGAATTTGATAGAAAGAATCATGAAAACCAAAATATTGATGGTTACGACGGACGTGATATTACAACATATAAAGACGCCAAGAACCTTGAAGAATCAGTTGGAAAAGCAAATAAAAATCTTACTACTTCACAATCATATCAAGCCAGTGTTAGAAGTGAAAGTAATGAGGATAGACAAGGACGTGTTGGATTCCGTAAACACAACCAAAATAGACAATAGAAAAGGGGATGATATAAGTGGATTATTTAATACCAGCGAACTCAAAAAAATCAATTTTGATTTTCGGAGTATTTACAACATACGATCTGATACTATTTGGAACGGGTGCAGGAATAACAATTTTGTTATTATTACTAATTAATCCTACATCATTGCTTGGAGCTGTAATAGATTTAGCTCCAGCAGTGGTAACGGGTTTTCTAGTATTACCTATTCCGCATTATCACAACATACGTACAGTGATAAAAGATGTCTATAGATTTTATACTACTAGACAGAGATTTATATGGAAAGGTTGGTGTGTAGCTGATGGCCTCAAAGAAACAAAACAAAAGTAAATATACAAATGATTTTGTACCAATAAAATCTATTTCTAACGGAATGATTGTCCTTGATACAAACGAAAAAGTAACAGGCGTAAAAATATTCCCAAGAAATATTTTTATCCTTGAACCAGATATGCAATATTCAATAATCAATAATTTAAAAAATGTTTATAACATAATTGATTATGAATTTTGGATTGTTGCTGCTGATAGACCAGTTGATATTACAGCGTATTTATCACAACTACAATTATTGTATAATTCACAACAAAATCCTGTAAAAAGAAAGTTAATAATTGATGATATTAATAAAGCTAACATGTTTACTAATAATAACGTCGTAGATACTGAATTTTATTTACTATTTAAAGACAAGGATATCGAAAGAATTCAAAAAAGAATTAGAACTTTAATTCAAAACTTCGCAAATGCAGGATTACAAACAAAGCAAGCTTCAAATGAAGATCTAAGAGTAATATTAGATAATTTCTTAAACGGTGGTCAAACTACTAAATTTGGGACGGTGATTGGATAATGGATATAAAAACACAAATTGCTCCAAAAGGGTTAGAATTTAAGCCTAGTGAATTTATTGTATCAGATAAATATGCGACAATTCTAACCGCCATTTCTTATCCTAAATATGTTTCCCCAGGATTTTTAGCAAATTTAACTAGTATGTCAGGAATTAAAATGGTTATTAAACATATTCCAATGCCTTTTGATGTTATCAATAAAATGATAAATAAAGAAATTGCTGATTTAAAATCAAAGTATCAAGAAGAAAATGATGTTACAATTCAAGAAAGATTAAGACAGGATTATGAATCTTTAGAAATTTTTATTAAGCAATTAGCTGCTAGTCAAGCAAGAATTTGGGATTTTCAATTACATATTATGATTACTGCAGATTCACAGGATGAATTAACCTCAAAAAAATTACAAGTAAAAAGTTATTTAGAAGCAATGGATATGCGTGCTATTCCTCTTCGATTCGAACAGGAAAAAGTATTAAAATCAATGTTACCTATTTTTTCAAAACAAGATATTGAAGATAGAATTGGTACACCGATACCATCACCAACTATTGCTGCTATGTATCCATTTATTTTCGATAGCATAAAAGATCCAGGTTTATCAACTTTATTGGGCGTCGATTTCTCTGGTGGAGTAGTTCTCTTTAACCAATTTTTATATCAAAAACAAAAAGAACATAACCGTAACAATGCTAATATGATCATTCTAGGTACATCTGGTTCAGGTAAATCAACTGCCGCTAAAGTAATGGTTAGAACACACATTAGAAATGACAACCAAATTGTTATTATTGACCCAGAGGGCGAATTTGAAGATATGGCTAGGCTTTATGGCGGAGATTATATCGAATTAGGTAAAGGTGGAGAATTCGGTATGATTAACCCATTAGAGGTTATTGTTGATGCCGATGAAGAAGAATTAAGACAAGGTATGGGCTATGCTGTTCTAACAAGAACACTTCAAACAATTAAGGCTTTTATGAAATATTATGATCCATCTATCACTGAAGATGTATTAAATATCTTTAGTGAAATGGTTCAAGAAACTTATCGCCGTTTTGGCATAGATTTTGATACTGACTTTACTAAATTTTCATCTGCTGATTACCCAACCTTCAAAGATGTTTATGCAACTGTTAGAGGCAAGATCACAGCAATGCCAGATCAAAATAAAGAACGTGATATGTTAGAACAATTAGAATTAAAATTAAGACCAATTGTTAAAGAACTAAGATATTATTTTGATGGAACAACAACTATTTCACCAAAAAGCAATTTTATCATCTTTAACATTAAAGAATTAATGAATGCTGATACAAATATCAGAAATGCTTTATTCTTTAATACTTTAAAATATTCATGGAGTTTAACATTAAATCCTGCAGTAAATACAGTATTGATGGTTGATGAAGCTCACGTGTTATTATCTGGTAATAATACTTTAGGCGCTGATTTCTTAGCCCAAGTTCAAAGACGTGCTAGAAAATATAATACAGGTACTATTATCATTACTCAACAACCAACTGACTTTAGTGATAGAACTGTTATTACTCAAGGAAAAGCTATTTTCGATAATGCATCTTATTATCTTGTCATGGGATTAAAAAAGCAAGCTGTTGAAGACTTAGCTAAACTAATAGATTTAAATGATAATGAAAAAGAAAATATTAAAGGTTTTAACCAAGGAGAGGCATTATTCGTTTGTGGAAGCAAAAGAATGCGTATAAATGTCGTTGTTACTGAGCAAGAATTAGATTCCTTCGGAAGTGGAGGCGGACTATAATATAGGACGGTGGTGATTAGATGATTGGGAAAATGAGATCTATAGCAAAAAAAATAGGCGCCGCTAATAAACTAGCTAAAGCCTTTAATGAAACAAATGAACAGAAAACAGGTTTATTAAGCAAAAAAACTATGATGTATTTAATACCCTGTGTTTGTCTTTTTTTCCTTATTACAGTAGTGCCATTATTTTTCCTTTCATCTATATCATCGACAAGTATAATGCAAGGTGTAGATCCTGCTTATGCAAGCGAAACATCATCAGGAGGTGGCAATTCAAAAACACCGGAAAACTGGGATGAATTATATTATAATCAATATGATGAACCTTGGGGAAGTGTTATTTATGATGCCGCTGGACATACAATTGCAGAGGCAGGTTGTGGACTATGCTCAATAACCCACGTTATAGATTTATTGTCAGGTACTAACTATAGACCAGATGAAATCAGTGATCAATTAAGAGAATACTATAATGGTAATGTAGCTGTTTATGCACCAGGCGGTTCAGTTGTTTCCAAACTGGCTGAGTTTGCTACAGGTAAATATGGTTTTAAAGCGACGACATATTATAACATTGACGAAGCTTTAGCCGACATGAGTCAAGGAAATAAAGTTATGATTTTATCTGACAATGGTAAAGCTGACTTTATTAAAGCTGATGGCGGTACATATAAAGCCAATCATGTAATTATGTGTTATAAAACTGATGGAGAAAATTGTTGGGTAAAGGATTCTGGAACAGATAATGCTAACTCAATCAAGTATACTAAAGCACAAATATCTCAGATAAACTTTGCAGGGTTTACCGTAATTGGTAAATAATTTTAGAAAGATGTGATATTATGGCAAATAAAAAACAAGGACTAATAGTATTTTTTTGTATAATTATCTTTTTTGCGATTGCAATAACTTTAGTGATTTATATAAAAAATACTAAAGATGAAAATGTTAATATACGCCAGCAATATACTCTTTTAGATAGCGAAAAAGCTAAAAATATAGGAAAAGAATTTATCGAAAAATATTTGAACTTCAGTAATGAAACTTTAAAAAATGGTCAATGGCAAGAACAAATGTATAAATTTATAGATAAAAATAATTTTGAGGAAAATAAAGGCAATGAACTCTATGCTAGACTAAATGATAAAGAGTGGCAATTAGAAAGAATCGTTGATAGCAATACTATAAATGAATTAATTTCAATTGACAATGTGTTAATATCGGATAATAATCATTTACTAACTGTTGCAGTTACGGCTAAAGAAAATGGCGGAGATGGGCCAGACAATGCTTATTACCCTATGATACATACAGTTGAGTCAAAATATTTAATTGAACTTGACAACAACTATAAAATCTATTTTGTCCATCATGAAGCAAAAAAAATAATTAAAGCTGGCGAAAATTATTATAATCGTTAAAATTTAAGAAGGTGAATGCAATGAAAAAGTTAACACTATTATTAATGTGTATATTTTTATTAACTGGTTGTACAGTTAATTATAGTTTAGACATTAATGATAATTCAATAAAAGAAAGTGCATCACTAAAAATTTCAAAAGAAACATTGGGTAGCGAAGGACTTGCAATTATAAAAGCGAATAAAGATAAACTTACTAAAGATGGTATACCTTATTATAAAAAGCAAGTTACTGAAGGTTTTAATGATGTAACAATAAAATATACTCATAATTATGAAGATCTTGACATTAGCTCTTCAAAATTTTTAAATCAATGTTTTAGAAGTGGAAAATCAACTATAGAAAATGGAGTATTAATTATTGAAACTCAGGCCCCATTTCAATGTTATAACAAATATGGTACTGAGAAAATAACCGAGGCAACAATAGTTATAAATACAAAGTTAAATGTTTTAGAAAATAATGCAGATGAAGTTAATGGCAATAAATACATATGGAATATAACTGCGGATAATTATTATGAAAAAACAATTCTAATAAAAATGTCAATGCCAAAAGGTAATGGTTATTTATTAAACGATAATAAAACTATTATTATGGTTGGGATTTCTATAATTGTGATAATTTTTATTGGGATTATTTATATGCTTATTCGTAGCAAAAAAAATAATAAAATATGAGGTGATGTGAAGTGCAAAAACAAAAAAAAGTTCTGATATTTATAACGTTTATTTTTGCTGTTTTTATCACTTCATTAGCAATGCCCACAAAGACGAAAGCCTTTTGCATTATTTGTAGTAATGAGGATGAGACTTACGAAAAAGAACAACAGTTTGTTGAAAGAATCAAAATAATTAAAAGTGCATTAGGTGATAGCATTGATGAAATTACATTAGCTGCAACTGTTTTGCATAAAAGAAGTGCGTTAGAAGTAATTGAATCTGAATATGATGAAGATTGGAATTCAAGTGAAGAAACCGCCTATTGGGGCAATTTAAAAAAAGATAGAGCTACGTATACAAATTCTGAATCAGCCGGTGGCGCTTCAAGAGACGTCTCCGAAGAAGAAGTAGATTTGTTAAATGCTGCGGCTATAGTTATGGCTGATTCTGCAGGATGGACAGGCTCATATAATGAAGAAAAATATAAAGAAGCTTTAGCCGGAACACGTTTAATTGGAAATAATGTAGATAAAAGTGATTCTTTTGGGCAAGGCCTTAGTGATTTTAATAACTGGTTATTTTGCGGTGTAGGATTTGGCGCTGACGCAATATTTTCATTTGGAAATTTTACATTTCAATTAGCTACAGGACAGGACGTAATTCATGAGGCGGAAAGAACAAGCACACGATGGGCTAATATGAAAAAAATTTGTGACAATGGGTATATTGGTGGCGTTTATGAAACTGCTTTAAAATTAGATGATGAAGATCAACGGCAGGCGTACAAAGATAAAATAGCTCAGGAAATTATTGATTTAGCAAATTATTACAAACAAATTAGAGGAGACATTTCCGCAACAAATAGTGAAGGCGCTGTTTGTTATTATAAAATTAGGGGAATTGATGAAGAAGTATCTAATGTAAAAGTTCAAACCCTAAGATGCGAATATGGAAATGATAAAGGAAGCGTTGGGGACCCTATAGATGGAGAAGAACCAGTAGATTTAGATTCTGTTTATATTCCAGGAGTTGTTTATGGCGAAGTAGGCGCCGAATCCAATCCGGAAACTCAAAAAGCTCAAGCCGTATATGCCAGAAGCTATGGGTTAACCCGTGGTGGAGAAATGAATGGGGCTTACGGTATTGGACTATCAATAAAAAATGGTCAGTGGATTTTAAGCTTAAGAAACTGTACATCTGATCAAGCATACTGTAACCTTGATAAAGGGTGTGGAACATTATCTGGAGGGACACCCCAAGGAAGTACAAGTGGTGGACCTACATTATATTCAGGTGGAAAGGGGACAGGTTTATATAAACCAGCTGTAGCTGAAGATGCTCCAATTAGGCAGGCAGTAGCAGAAACTAAAGGTCAAGTTGTAGTTGATGATGAGGGATATGTAAAGTATACACCATTTGCTAGTAATCAACAAAATGAATGGGCTAGTAGAGCTGATTCAGGTACAAAATATCTTGACATAGTTAAATCAACTGCTAATGCCGAAGTTAAATCTGATTGCCGTGGCGGTGTAGGTAACTATGACTTTGAATCATATTATCAAGCATCAGCTAATGCTCCGGAAAGTACTAGCGACAATATTAATGATGACTTAGCAAATACGCCATTACAAAACTCAGGAGCGTTTAGCAGTCATATTAAAAGTAAAGTTAATGAAGCCGGTTATGGAACAAGAGAAGCTGTTGTTGCAGCTGGAGTCGCTTTAGTTGGTGACTTTATTATGTCTACCGACAAAAGACTTCGATATAACCAGGCTAGTTGGTATGGAAACCGTCACCCAAGACAGAGTTCAGAAGTTGACGGAATCGTAAATGACAACTTTACATTAGATTGTAGTGGCTTTGCATGGTGGGCATTATATAATGGCGGCTTTAAATTGCCATCATATCCACAAACAGGATCACAAAAAGGCTGGGCTCAAAGTAACGGATATATAAAGTCAGTAGATGCTGGAAAACCAGGTGACTTTCTTATAAGTGATGGACATATTGTATTAATTATTGGAACATATGATGGCGGTTATTATACTGCAGAATTCCTAAATTGGGGAAAGGGAGCATTAATAAACAAATATGGTACAGGTGGTTTTAGTACAAGTGGATATCAAGTAATTGATATGGATGCATATTATAATAATGCATCTAATAAAAGGTGATAAAATGAAGAAAAAAATATTGTTTCTTGTGATATTTGTATTTTTTGTATCAGGATGTGAGATAAATTATAATTTAGAAATAAAAGATGACAAATATACCGAGAGTGTTTCTGCTACTGCCATACCAGAAAAAGAATCAGACGAAGTATCATTGCCAAGTGAATTATTTTATAAATCATATGAAAAAAAGCCTATACCGTTATTTACAGACACCATAATGCAGTCAGAATCAAATAAAAAAATTGATGGTGTCAAATATTACAATTCAGAAGACTTGAGCAATGGTAATTTAGTGGGAATGAAATATACCGGAGATTTTACATATAATGATTTTCAAAAATCCTATATGGTTAATTACGCATATAATCGATTTTTAATAGCCACAGTTGATAATAATACTATTTTATCAACTGGTGAACACTTTAAACTTTTTGAACAGTTTGAAAATCTTGATAAAGTAAATATTACTATAAAGACAAATCATAAAGTAATAGAAAACAACGCAGATGAAGTTAACGGCGATAAATATATTTGGCATGTTACAAAAGAAGATGCTAAGGATAAATCGATATATTTAAAAATGAGCAAAGAAGCCAAATCGTCTGGGAATATTATATTATTGAAATTTGCTTTGATATTATTAGGAATTATTTTAATTATAGGGGCTATTTTCCTTATAATAAAAGCCAAAGGCAATAAAAATAATAAACTATAAAACACTCGTAAAAAAGTGTTTTTTATGTTATAGTAACAACAGGAAATTATTTATATAGGGGTGAAAAATTATGGCAAATATTACAAGAAGAGATTTTTTTAAGGGAATGGCAGTTTTGGGTGGAAGTATAGTTTTATCTGGTTCACTTATTGGTTGTAAAAAAGAATTAGACGGAGTCCAATTTGGTAATTTAATATATATGGAAGAACAAACTGATAGGATATGGCTAATGAAAATGGATTCAGGATACATATATACAGAAGCTTTTGACAGATTTAACGTGTATGATACTGAATATGATAGTCTTTTAAGTGCTGGACGCCAATATAATAATATGCAATCTATGATAATTGGTAGTGGGAATCCCAAAGAAGACTTATTAGCAATTGACTCTATCTTACAAGAAAGCAATCAAAATGATGGTGTCAGAAAAGGTATGGTACATGATAAGGATGGGTATCATTTTTTTAAGTACGATTATTATGATGAAGCAAAGTATAAACATAATACTTCGACATTTCACTGTGAAGGACAAGAATTAGGCCCAGTTCTTAACACTGACTGTATGCTACTTGGGAGTGATATTCAAATTTTCCTAGATCCAGCTTTAGCATCATCTTTTGATTTACCTGATCGAACTAATGAAATAAATGCGCTTACTGCACAAACAAAAATGAGCAGATAATCCCCAAAGTAATATGTTAAATATTACTTTTTTATGGTATAATTGTAGTGTACTTAAATCACTTGAAATTTAAGATAAAATAGTATATACTAACTAACAAAAAACATTAGGGAGGCTCTCGTATGAAATTAAAATTTACTGCAGATTCAAAAGACTGGATTATGTTTGGCGTATATGCCGTTGTTTTACTGTACTTTGTTGCAATAGCAGTACTAAATATTGCCCAATTCGCAGCCGGTGATATTGATCACCCATTTCATGGATTTAATCCATTTCCAGCTTTTGGCAAGAACTTTTTAGGAATAACTTTGACTTTATACGTTGTTGCCCTAGTTGCCAGCGTTTTAAGCGTCTCTGACCGCTTTTTTGACGTCGAAAAGGGGCTTGGTATATCTACTACTAAAAAGAAGGAAAAAGGCTACTCAAAATGGCTAGAAGAGAAAGAGTTTAAAAAAGCTCGTGGCATTGAAATGGTGCTAGTTAATTCCGAAACTGCTGAAGCTGGTGGTATTCCATTAATGAATGATGGAAAACATATGTGGGTAGATAATGGTGAAGGGCATAGTATCGTTATGGGTTCATCGGGTAGTGGTAAAACTCAAATGATAGTTTTACCAATGGTTAAATCACTTGCTAAACACGATGAATCAATGATTATAACCGACCCAAAAGGTGAAATTTATGAACAAACCTCTAATATGCTTAGAGAAAGAGGATATAATGTTGTCCTTTTAAACTTCCGTAACCCTCAGCGTGGTAGTGGATGGAATCCATTACATTTACCTTATCAATATTATAAAGAAGGAAATAGTGATAAAGCTAACGAGCTAGTAGATGACTTAGCTGTAAATATTTTATATGAACAAAATGCTAATAACCAAGATCCATTCTGGGAAAAAACGTCGGCTGACTATTTTTCAGGTTTATGTTTAGCCCTTTTCGAAGATGCTAAAGAAGATGAAATCAATTTAAATAGTGTTAACCTATTTACTACAGTTGGTGAAGAAAAATGTGGACCAAATACAACATATGTTAATGAATATTTTAATACAAAAGATCCTGCTTCGCCAGCGTACGTTAGTGCATCATCTACTTTAATCGCCCCAAGTGACACTAAAGGTAGCATCCTATCAGTGTTCAAACAGAAATTAAGACTATTTGCCTCAAGAGAAAACATGTCAGAAATGCTTTCACATAGTGACTTTGAATTGTCTGATATTGGTAAAAGAAAAACCGCCGTATTTATCGTTATTCAAGATGAAAAAACTACTTATCATTCATTAGTTACTATTTTCGTTAAACAGTGTTACGAGACATTAGTTGACTATGCTCAAAAATGTGGCGGAAAACTTCCATACCGTACCAACTTTATCCTAGATGAGTTTGCTAATATGCCACCACTAAAAGACGTTGAAACAATGGTATCAGCTGCTCGAAGCCGTAATATGCGTTTTACCTTTATCATCCAAAACTTCGCTCAACTATCTGAAGTTTATGGTAAAAACAAAGGTGACACCATTAAAGGTAACTGCCAAAATATTATTTATTTAATTAGTACTGAATTAGAAGCTTTAAAAGAAATCAGTACAATGTGTGGTGAAATAAAAGTTAAAAGCGGAAAAGGTGATAAAGAAAAAGAAGAAACTAGACCTCTTATTACCGTTAGTGATCTTCAAAAGATGCCACTTGGTGAAATCGTTTTACTGCGTACACGTTTAGATCCATTTAAAACAAAATTAAAATTCGACTATCAAATGGAATGGCCACCACTATATAAATCACAATCATCTACTGAAGCTAAGTATCCAGATAGGCCAAAAGAACCAATTCATATTTTTGATTTAAAAGGATACGTTAATAAGAAAAAAGAAGAAAGAATTAATCAAATAATCAGTGGTAATATGGGTAAAACACCAGGGCACCAGGCACCTAGACCAAACCCTAATATGCCAGTTATGCCAACTGCTCAGCAACCAAGGCCAGCTAGTGGTCGTAAACCAGGAAATGTTGATGTTGAAGCTTTAGTTAAACGTATCGATGCTAGAATAGCTGAACTAGAAGCAGAAGAACAAAAACAAAAAGCTGAATTAAACACTAAAACAAAAGGCGGTAGTACTCCAACTATACCAGAGCCTGCTAAAGCAGCCGCTCCAGCAAAAATGCCAAACATTACATCAGTTAATAATGTATTTGAAGTAAAAGAGGCGGTTAAGACTCCTGTTTTGCCAGCAGCTCCAAAGACAAAACATAACATTTCCAAACATGATTTAGCTTCTAAAATTACTAATAAAGTAAATGAAACAGCTAAACATCAAACAGCTAAAGAAGAGGTAAAAAAAGAAGTAGTTCAAACTAGTAATAAAGCCTCAGAGTCAAAAAGACAGGACTATGTTACCGATGACCAGTTCTTTGATGATTTCTTTGCTGATGATGACGAAATTTAAAAATAAGACTAAAAAGTCTTATTTTTTCTATGCCAAAACCGCTATTTAAAATCACCCCTTTCATATACTGTATTAGAGGTGATGATTTTGAACATTTCAGTAACCGATTTACTAAAACTAAATAATCCTAATATAATCGATATCAGAAGCATCGAAAATTATAATAGTAATCATATTCCTGGTGCTAAAAATATTTCATATAATGATTTAATTATAAAGCCAGATAAATACTTAAATAAAACTGATAACTATTATATTTATTGCAAACAAGGTCAAACATCTAAAGGCCTTTGTCAAATTCTCCAAAGACAAGGATATCGCGCTTATAACGTAATAGGCGGCTATGAAGCATGGATTTTAAATGGTTAAAGCTATGAAAAACATAGCTTTTTTTCATATGCCACGAATAACGGCACTCCATCAAGGCCAAAATATGGGAGAATTATAATGGTGGTAGTATGAGATTTGAAAGAGAAAATGAAAATTATGTTTATGATTTTGTTGGTAAAAACATTAGAAAGTATCGAAAGCAAAAGGGCTGGACTCAAAGACAGCTAGCTGAAGCGACACATTATTCAAAGCAATTCATTTCCAATATCGAAAACAATGCCCATCAAACTTTTTCTTTAGGGACGTTGTGGAAGATAGCTTTAGTATTAGATGTTGATATGTCTGAACTTTGCAAAGAAGATAAACCTGAAGAAATTTTCTTCTGAATGTAATTAAATATAAGCGATAATGCTTGTATTTTTTTAACCCCGAATTCCATAAAAGCTTGAATCTAAAGCATATATAAGATATAATGAATAAAGATAGGACGGCGAGAAAATGGAGTACATAATAATAGGTTTACTAGTCATAATATTAATAATTAGTGTTATTGCTTTAAGTAAAAACGTCAATGAATCTAATATTACTGAAAGGCTTGGAAAGTTAGAGACAGAAGTTGTTAAAGAATTAGGCGATTTTCAAAGCAAACTTACCCAAAACACTAATGATAATTTTAATACCTTAAATGAAAAAATGGAAAAAAGATTAAATCAGATTAATGATAAAGTCAACGAAAGATTGGATCAAAACTTTGAGAGAACCAATAAAACTTTTACTTCTGTTTTAGAAAGATTGTCTAAAATAGATGAAGCCCAAAAGAAAATTGATAATTTATCAAATGATATTGTTTCCTTGCAAACAGTATTAACTGACAAAAAAACTAGGGGTATCTTTGGCGAAGTTAATTTGAAACATATTTTAGAAAATGTCTTTGGCCCTAATAATGACCGAGTTTATCGCCTGCAGTATACTTTAAGCAATAGTAGTATTGCCGATAGTGTCGTTTTTGCCCCAGAACCATTAGGATTAATTGCTATTGACTCAAAATTTCCTTTAGAAAATTATCAAGCAATGGTCGATAAGAAAAACATCCATCGTCTTGAATCAGAAAAATTATTCAAAACAGACATGAAAAAACATATCGATGCTATTGCAAACAAATATATTATTCCAGGAGAAACCGCTGATCAAGCAATACTTTTCCTTCCAGCTGAAGCCATTTTCGCCGAAGTTAATGCTTATCATCAAGATATAATGGATTACGCTTACAAAAAAAGAGTTTGGATTGCTGGGCCCACAACATTAATGAGTACATTAACAACTTTACAAATTATCATGAAAAATATTGAAAGAGATAAATATACTAAAGTGATACATCAAGAATTAAAACTTCTAGATGAAGAATTTAAAAGATATAAAGATAGATGGGATAAACTATCAAGGAGTATTGATACTGTTAGTAAAGATGTTAAAGACATCCATACGACAACCGATAAAATCACCAAACGCTTTAATTCAATTAATCAAGTAGAAATGGAGACCCTTACACATGAAGAAGATTAACATATTATTAATGATCGCCGTTATCATATGTGCTTTGTTTACAATCGTTGGCGAATTAGATAAAGGACCAGTTATTATCCTAAAAGATTCAAGTATTATATTAACTGTAACCTTACCATATATTTTTCAAAAAGTTTTTAAAACCAAATTAGCGGAAGGTTTCACACTTATTTGGATTATCTTTATTTTCATGGCTCACTATTTAGGTGTAATAGTAGAATGCTATAACACTTGGCCAGGATTTGATAAAGTTACCCACACTATTTCTGGAGTTTTAACAGCTTATATTGCCATGCTTATTTTAGAACATAAAAAAGTAAAAGGCATATTTTTCAATATCTTATTTATCGTTTCTTTCACTTGGCTATGTGCCGGAATGTGGGAAACATTCGAATTTACATGTAATGCATTATTCGGTGGCGATGCTCAAAAAGTCATCGAAACAGGTGTTGACGATACTATGTGGGATATGATAGTTGCCTTTATTGGCTCAATTTGTTTCAGCATTTGGTATGTTATAACTAGTAAAAAATTGAAAAAATAATTAAAGGAAGTTGTTTTGACGTATCAAAATAACTTTTTATATATAAAAATGTCAAATAAAAGTTAAAATTCAATATTTACTATATTTTTAAAGGCTTTTGCCTTATAATAATAAATAGAGGTGGAAAAATGGAAGAAAAGATTTTATCCATAATTGAAGGCCAAAATAAAGCCATCACTTATGAAGAAATTCAAGATAAATTAACAGAAGAAGAAAAAGATGAACTAGGTAAAGTTCTAATAGAACTTCAAAAGACTCTAAAAATTAGAGTTACTAATAAAGGAAAATATGAAAAGTTTCACGATAAAAAGCAAAAACTAGGTACTTTAATTGCCAACCCAAAGGGTTTTGGCTTTGTTGTCGTCGATGGCGAAGACGAAGACTATTATATAGCTAGAAATAACATGAATGGAGCTATAAATGGCGATACAGTTGTTATCAATGTTATTGATGAACTAAAACATGAAGCGGTTATTAAACATGTTAATGAACGTAATTTAAAGGATCTTTTAGTTGGAGAATTTTATATTAAAGATAATAAAAACTTTATCGATTTGGAAGATGATAAATTAAATATTATTATTGAAATAGACCCAGAAAAAACAAAAGGTGCTGTTCCTGGACATAAAGTCGTAGTTAAAATCGATAATGTAATTGAAAAAACCAATTACTACCAAGGTGAAGTAGTTAGAATCATTGGCCACAAAGATGATGCTGGTGTTGATATTCTAACAATCGCCGCTAAATATAATATAATTGATATTTTCCCTGAAGAAGTAGAAAAAGAACTTGAAACAATTCCAACGGAAGTTAAGCCAGAGGAATATCAAGGAAGAAGAGATTTAAGAGAAGAAATTATCTTTACAATTGATGGTGATGATACTAAAGATATTGATGATGCTGTCAGTATTGAAGTTTTAAAGAATGGAAATTATGAATTGGGTGTTCACATTGCTGACGTATCACATTATGTTAAAGATGGTACTGCGCTGTATGATGAAGCTTATAATCGTGGTACGAGTTCTTACTTAGCTGATAGAGTTATCCCTATGTTACCACATCAACTTTCTAATGGTATTTGCTCATTAAATCCTAATGTTGACCGTTTAGCGATATCTTGCGTCATGGAAATCGATCAAAAAGGAAATATTGTCGGTAGTGATATTTTTGAAAGTGTTATTAAGTCACGTAAACAAATGACTTATAAAAATGTTAATAAGATTATTGAGGAAGATATTATACCTGAGGGATATGAAGAATACTCAGACAAATTAAAACAAATGCATGATTTAGCGAAGATTTTAAGAAAAGCCAAAGTTACAAAAGGCTATATTGATTTTGGAACCGAAGAACCAAAAATTATTGTTGATGAAAATGGCAAAGCTATCGATGTTCAAAAACGTGTTCGTGGTGAAGGTGAAAAATTAATCGAAGACTTTATGATTGCTGCTAATGAAGCCGTGGCAACCACTATTTTCTATATGGAACTTCCATTTATTTATCGTGTTCATGGAAATCCCGATGAAGAAAAAATTCAAAACTTCTTAAGATTTATTGGTGTTTTAGGATATAAAGTAAACGCTAATTTAAAAAATGTAACTTCGAAAACCGTTCAAGGAATTTTGGATCAATTAAAAGATAAAGAAGAATATCCAATTCTTTCCTCAATGCTTTTAAGAAGTATGCAAAAAGCAATATATGATGTTACTAACATTGGTCACTTTGGACTTGCTAGTAAATGTTATACCCATTTTACTTCACCAATTAGAAGGTTCCCTGACTTAAACGTACATCGTTTACTTCGAACCTATTTATTCAAACATAGTATCAATAATGATACAATTAATTATTTCAATAATACTTTGCCACAAATTACTAAACAATCATCAGAAAGAGAAAGAGCTGCCATAGAATGTGAACGTGATGTTACCGATATGAAAATGGCCGAATACATGCAAGCACATATTGGTGAAGTATATACAGGTGTTATTGATACTGTAACAACCTATGGACTTTATGTTGAACTTCCAAATATGGTAGAAGGTATGATTAAAATTGATGATTTAACCGATGATTACTATATTTATCAAGAATCAACATTCAGTTTGATTGGCAAACGTACTAAAAAACGTTATATGCTAGGAAACAAAGTTGAAGTTGTTGTCGATAGCGTTAATAAAGACAAAGGATTAATTAATTTCAAACTAGCAAAAAAGGGTGATAAGAATGGAAATAAACAACCGCAAAGCTAAATATGATTACCAAATATTTGAAACGATTGAAGCTGGTATTGTTTTAACAGGAACTGAGATAAAATCAATTAGACAAGGTAAAGCCAATTTAAAAGATAGCTATGCAACAATTAAAAATGGTGAAGCTGTAATTATAAATATGCATATCAGCCCTTACGAACAAGGAAATATTTTTAACCATGAAGAAACAAGGACTAGAAAACTTCTGCTTCATAAAAAAGAAATATTAAAACTAAATGATAAAATCAAAATAGAAGGTTATACATTAGTTCCTCTAAAACTTTATTTCAAAAAAAATAAAGCCAAAATCCTTTTAGGTGTTGCGAAAGGAAAAAAAACATACGATAAAAGAGAGACTATAAAACAAAGAGACATTGAAAGAGATATTAAAGCCAGATTAAAATACTAATCTTTACACAAATGTAAGAAAATGTTATAATATCTCTTACATGGGGCCGCTTTGGTTTCGACAGGTATATGGAGATTAAAATTGCAAGTCGAGGGCACTCGTTAAATGCACAGTTAAATATAACTGGAAAATCTGAAAAAGGTGCTTTTGGTAGCGCCAATTTAGCTTTCGCCTAAAAGAAAAAGCGAAGCTGCTCTTGTTTGTTCCTCTCCCATGGGAATTTGCAAGGGCTCAAATTTAATGGGATATATTATTGCCTTGCCTAAAGACAATAACGAACTTAATAGGCTTACTAATAAATTAGTTGTTAGCTACTGTATTTATTAGGACACTTCTTAGCTAACTAAACTTGTAGAGATTTTCTTTGAAGTATATTTGGACAGGAGTTCGATTCTCCTCGGCTCCACCAATATAAAAATAACCCTTGAAATTCAAGGGTTTTAATATGATAAAATAGAAAACGATTCTTATTTATAAATATTATTTCCGATAAAATAAAAATTTTCGAATAATAAAAACACCTGCAACCCAAAAAGGTATAGAAAATAATAACATATAATAATTATTGTCTTTAATAACTAGATAACACAAAAATATTAAACAGCCAAACCAAAAAATTATAAAACTTATTACAAATAATTTATCAAAAGCGCTAGCGTATTTTCTCTTACCCAGCAATAAACACACATTTTTTCCAATCGAAGAAATTCCGCAGACAATAAAAGGTATTAACATTATTCTTATTAAATTCGAATTCCACCAAAATAAGTAGAATAATATTAATACAATAATAATACCTTTCACGATTTTACCTATAAGAATATTTTTCATTTTACATTTTCTCGCTTTCCAATTAGTATTAATAGTTTAATTGATTATAACATTTTTCATTTAAAAAAACTATTAAGCATGTTGTAAATGTAGTATATTTTTTAAAATATTAAAAATGTTATATTAAAGTGTCAAAATTCCAGTCCAAAATGGTAGATTTCGCGGGCCAAAAAGTTAAAATGGTAATAGGTATAAAGCGCTTAATATCGAATATGAAAGGAAAGATAGTATGAAGTTTAATGAAAAAATAATTAAGTTAAGAAAAGCAATGGGATTTTCCCAGGAAGAACTAGGTAATAAGCTAAATGTTGCTAGACAAACAGTATCGAAATGGGAACTTGGTGAGACAACACCTGAAATGGATAAATTAATAGAATTGTCAGATATATTTAATATCAGCATTGATGAACTAGCGAAAAACACCGAAATCCCTCGAGTAATTGAGAAAGATCATGAACAAGGCAAACTAACATCAATTTACAATGAGGTTAATAAGTCTAAAGAAATTATAAAGACACTACTAATAATAGGCATGGGAATACTTTTCTTTTTTGCACTTATTGTATTATATGGCGTTTTTTTCTTGAAATAATTAATCAAAAAAAGAGACTAGTATCTCAATAAAAAAGGAAGTAAACTCCATCAAGGGTATTTGCTTCCTTTTCATATTATAATTAATTGACCGATTTATTCAATTTTGATATTATAGTAATAACCAGCGCTAGTATAGGCTGTTTTTTTATATTTTGATAAAAACTACCCGAAAATGTGCTTCGTGTTTCAATGAAATAATTAAAAAATCTAATATACTATAGTAAGAGCGGAGGTAGTTATATGCAGATAAGCTGGCGTCGTTATGGCAAAGCTAATTTCATAAGATTTTTACGCGAAGCTACCGGCTTAACGCAAAAGGAATTAGCTGAGTTTTTAAACGTTACGAAAGAACAATTCAAAATTATGAAAGCGGTAAAACTAATTTCAACAGTGATAAAATAGAAAAAATAATTGAAAAGTTTGACTTAGATATTATTGTAAAATCTAATTCTAACCGCTAATCTTATCGAATGCTATGTCGATAAAATAGCACCAAATTATAAACAATAATATTATAATCAACATTGTCAACTGGAAATAAAATGGAATGCCAGAATAGGGCATAATTATATCTTCTACGTCCAAATAGTCGATAGTAAACTTCACACAATCAATTATCGGTATAATAAGGAATAGAAAAATATATTTACAACTAAATTTAGCAAGTCCAATGTTGTAAAACATAATAACCCTCCTCTCTAAGCACGATTACTACTGTGCTTTTTTAATTATAGCAATCCAAAATTATCATTGCAAGTTTCTTGCAATTTTATGATAAAGTAGGAATATTTTGCCATAATATCATATAAGAAGGTGAATATAGTATATGGTGGGAACAATTATTAAAAATGCAAGACGTAGTAAAGGTTTGTCTCAAAAACAACTAGGTGATCTTTTGTCCCTTGCTGACAATACTATTTCAAGTTATGAACGAGGAAATAGTCAACCGGATTTTAAAACCATAATAGAAATATTAAATATTTGTGATTTTCAAATTCAGTTTATTAATGATAAAAGCGAAATAATAACATTAGAGAAAATGTCAAGAGAACTCTAATGTTTTTTATTTGGACTATAATCATAATATTCACATTAAGAAAATTAAATTTTGTGTCAATAAATAAAAATATTTAGTTGGAATAGTTGAC
>UMKT01003839.1_pt1 | contig 45103 bp, 43 predicted proteins | sample 1966401 | NCBI WGS metagenome assembly UMKT01 (sample SAMEA4836185, study PRJEB28245) | human gut metagenome | biome: gut microbiome; material: fecal sample | place: Denmark | collected 2008
AATCTTTATTAATTTCGACTTCAATTAAATCTAAAGTAGTTGAAGGTAGAATACTTGTAGTAATTTTTGTTTCTTTTTCACTATAATCCTTTATAAGTTTATTAATTAAAGTGCTTTTGCCAGCATTGGTATAACCAATAACATAAACATTTTTGCTTTTTTGGTATTTTGTTATTTTATTATAAAGTAAATCTAAATTATAATTGTTTTTACTACAAACTACAACTTTATCGACAATATTTAATTTTGTTTTAATATTATTTAAAAGTTTGTCTTCATCTAAATGCCTAGGAATTAAATCACGTTTAGCTAAAACAAGTAAAACAGGATTTTTGATGTTAAGTTCATTTAAACTTTCGGTATTTAAAAAATCGGTAACAAGAATTACCAAATCTTTTGTCTTTTCAATATTTTTGATGATATCTAAATAATAATCATTATTCTTATCAAAAAACTTATATTCATTATAATGTCTTATTTTAAAACATCTTTCGCATAAGTTTTTAGACAGATCCCTAACATAACCTTCTTTAGTAGAATCTTTATCTTGGAGAATGGCTCCACATCCTTGACACTTAGTCATAATATCTTCCTTTTGAAAATAAATCGCGGCTACGTAATTTATTCATTTTATGTTGTTCTAATTTTCGATTAAAAATTGAAAAAATGTGATCTTTATCAGAAATTGGGTTTACTAATATTGTTGTTATTCCTACCTTATTACCGCCAGCAACATCAGTTAATAATTGATCGCCAATAATAGCAACATCGTTTATTTCAAAACCATATTCATTGATTACTTTTTTAAATTTAGAAGAAAATGGTTTACATGCACTATGAAATGCATCAACATCTAAAAATATTTTAAAAGGTTTTACGCGGATTTTAGGGCTATTTGAAAATATAATTACTTTAAAGCCTTTTTGTTTTAAACTAACGAAAAGATCTTTAGCTTTTTCTGGCATTTCATTTGAGCGTGGAGCAACAATGGTGTTATCTAAATCAAATAGTAAACATTTTATTCCTCTACTTAATAGTTTTGAATAATCAACGGTATAAATACTTTTTTGATAGATATCAGGTACATATTTTTCCATTTTCATCCCTCCTTTGAAATTTCTAATATAATCATACCATAATTTACGGTGAGTGAGCAATAGTTTTACAGTGTAAATAAAAGAAAAACCTTTATTTTAAAGGTTTTAATAGATTATTGATAAGTGTAAAATAAAATTGATTTTAGACACTTATATCTCCAGTAAAGATATCTTTCATATATCTCAGATATAGTTCACCAATATTAGCTTTTTTTACATCTTGTTTAGTTGTTAAGTCAACGGTTCTAACTAATTTACCGTTTTCTTTGATTTTAAGTTTACCAACTGTGTCACCTTTTTTGATTGGCGCTTTTAAATCATTTAGTTTTACTTCATAAGTCGCATTCCCTGTTTTTTCGCCTTTTTTACGAAGAACAGTGGCATCACCTTTAGGGACAATTGTTACATATTTTTGACTTCCTTTATCTATTTCATATTTTCCTAGTGATGATTTATTGTTAAGTAAATTTTCAACTTTATATTGAGCAAAGGAATAATCTAACATTTCACTTACTTCTTTATTTCTCGTTTTACTATCAGGTTCCCCCATAACGACAGCAATAATACGCATGCCATCTTTTTTAGCTGTAGCGGTTAAACAATATCCAGCATCTTTAGTATAACCAGTTTTTAAACCATCTACTCCATCGTAAAATCTAACTAGTTTGTTGGTATTAACGAGCCAAATCTTACGGTCTGTATTTTCTCTTAGATAATCTTCATATACAGATGTAAATTCTAAAACTTTTTCATGTTTAACCAATTCTTTAGCAATAGTACTCATATCTCTGGCGCTCGAGTAATGATTAGCGGCATCTAGTCCATGGGGTGTTTTAAAATTAGTGTTTTTAAGTCCTAATTCTTTGGCTCTTTTATTCATCATATCGACAAATCCAGCTTCACTGCCAGCTATAGCTTCAGCTAACGCAACCACAGCGTCATTCCCACTGGCAATAGAAACACCTTTAAATAAATCTTGAACTGTCATTTTTTCGCCTGTTTCAAGTAAAATTTGACTACCACCCATACTTGAGGCATTTTCACTAACGGTGATCTTTTGATCCCATTTTAAAACTCCGCTTTCAATGCTTTCCATAATTAAAAGCATACTCATCATTTTTGTCATACTGGCGGGAACTAGTTTTTCATCAGCGTTTTTTTCAAACAAAACTTTACCAGTACTTGCTTCAATAAGTATGGCAGCTTTGGCATTCTCAGCTAATTTTAATTCCGCAGCTTTAACATTTGGACTAATAAATAAAGTACTCAAGATTAAAGCTATTAATATCTTTTTCATAATCCACCTCTAATTAAAAATATGTCAGATAATGTTAAATATTACTGTTTCTATTTTAATAATATTGGAGTAAAATATATCTTTAGTTATAAGCTTTGAAAATAAAAAACGCCTTGATAATTTAGACGTTTTGTAATATTGTTTTCAATATTGTAAATTATTCATAAATGCCAATTAAAGTTATCTCAGTTGGAAAAATCCCGCCACCATGATTTCTTAAATAAAATTTATATCCTGGGCATATTTCTTCAATCATTCTTGGAATTTTCCAAAGGTCTTCATTATTATGATATACAGATAGTAACAATTTTGGTTTATCATTTTTAATATGGTTTTTTGCACCAATGATTGCACTTTGTTCAGCGCCTTCAATGTCCATTTTAATTGTCGTTATTGGTTCGGTGATTTCTTCGTCTAAACTAGTAGTTTCTATTTTAACACTTCCTTCATCAGATATAGTATTGGCTGATGAATCGGTAGAATTAGAATTTATATACATAACTCCTTTTTTATCACTAGCCGCCTTCCTAATAAATTCAATATTAGGGTATTCTGACAAATTATTTTTAAGAAGCGAGAATGTTTCTTCGGTTATTTCAAAACAGTATATTTTTTTATAGCTATTTTGACCATAGGTTTTAATATAATCTAAAGTTGTATCGCCGGTATAAGCGCCTAGATCAACAAGAACTTCATTTTCACATTTAACTAGATCTAAATCAAAATAATCGTTAAAGTTTATTTCTCTTGATTTTTCTAAGTTGTCAAAGTCATATTGATACCAGTTATTTAAAATTGCGAATAAAAGTTTTTTAGAACGATAGTCTCCTAGCCTTTGATATAACCAAACATAATCTTCTAAATGGTTTTTCAATGACAAAGCTTTTTCATATATTTCGCTAAAGTCATTATTTTTATAATCTAGGGTTCCCCAATAATTAAATCTTCGAAAATAGTCTTCTAAAGAATTTTTTAATTCATCATTAAGACTTAAGTATTTATGACGAATATTGTAGAAAATTTCATCGGAACTTAATTTTTCTATAGTTTTTGTTAAGTTATTAAAATTTTTATCTATATTATTCATTTTTTACCTCCTTTTTATTATATGCAAAAAAAGAATAGCAATATGTGCGCTATTCCAAAATAGCTTTTATTCTTCAACGCCAGCGCTACTAGCTTCTTCTTTTTTAGTCATTTATTAACTAAAGCTCCCCTTTATAAAAATATACATCCATAGCTGCTTCTGAATAACTTGGCTTTGACATATCTAATTTAAGAAATTTTGAAATATAATAGATAAAATACTGCGCCATAATAAATAAATCATATTCACAAAGTATACCATTATATTTACTTTCAATAATGATATTTGTTCCACTATGTAAATAATTCAATAGTTTATCTTCATATTTTGAAACATCTTTACTTTTTAAATAGATATTTATTTTAGGACTTACGTGTTCATAATTTATAAATCTTCCATGTGAAAAATTTTTCTTTTCATGAAGTAAGATATTAAATATTCCAGATTCTATAAATTTACTTTCTAGATCAAATGCAGAACATGATGTATTGTCTCCATAAAATATATTAATGATATTACTTTGCCTAAATACTTTTTTTAACAAATCTTTATTATTATCAAAGTAATTATCAAAGTATTGTTTCCAATAAGATATAGATTCTTTTACAAAAATATCAACATCTTTATGGTATAATTTTAAAAATAATGTTGCCGGAACAATAGCGCCTTCAAAAGATAGATAGCCTTTTTCTTTACCTTTGTTAGCGTTAGAATAATAAGAGATTATATTGCTTTTTGGAATTTGAGTTTTTTCTGATACCTTTTCCAATTTTCCTTTTGTAATAATTGTTTTTTTACTGTTTTCGATATTTTTAGTGCTTTCTAATAAGTCATTAGTTGTTCCAGAATATGAAAACATAAATATTTTTTCTACTTTAGAATTATTATAATAGAAAATATTCCTTGGCTCATCAGCAATGGTTATAGTCCCATACATTGCATTAATGATTTTTGAAGCAAAGCAAGCGGTGGCATAAGAACCGCCTGTACCAGTGAATACAGCATTATTTAATTTGTTAAAGTCTATTTTTTCGAGTTTACTATATGCTTTGGTATTTAAGGCACCTAGTATCCTGCTTTCAAGATGATTAATATTTAAACTACATCTATTGGGCTTTTTTCTAAGTTCAAAATCATTACATGTGCAGCTGTTATTAACTTTTTTTATTTTATATAATTTATTTAAGTGCCCTCTAGCGCCAATATGTTTGACAACTTTACTTGTGATTTCTACTGCATGTTCATATGCTTTATCTATATTGAACTCTGGTTTTAAGTATTCATAAATAATAGTAGCAAAGAATGCATCACCTGCGCCATTAGGGTCTACTTCCTCAACTCGCTTTAAATCTTTGTGAATGATTTTGTTTTTATAAATAAAATCTGCACCTTTATTTCCTTTAGTGATAATAATTAAATCTGCTTTTAAAAAATTAATATCATTAAAGCGCTTTTTTAAATAAGTTTCTACTCTTGCATTTATATTAATTATCGTAAAGTGGTTTTTAAAGATTGACTTTATTTTGTTATCACTATAGTTTTCTAACTCATAATACTGTCCTAAATCAAGCATAATTTTATTATTCATTTTATTTATAATTGTTTGATTAATTTTATTTAAATTGTCTAATACTACAATATCATCTTTGCTTATTAGTTCTAATACGGTTTCCAGATTTATTTGACTATCTTCATACCACTCTTTTTTATTACAGATTGGGCAACGTTTCTTTGAGGTAAAGTCACTTTCTAATCTATTTATATGAAAACATCTGGTATTTAAATTTTTAACCTTTTTGATATTGGAGGTGTCTACATTTAAATCTTCCAAACTTTTAATGGCAATTTTTCCGGCGCTATCATTTCCACACACACCAATTACTGCTGTGTCTAATCCTAAATTAGCTAAATTGGCCACTATATTATGAGATGACATTCCTCCGTTTATGCCTAGCAACTTTCCATTATTATAATAATAGTCTAATACTAAATCTCCTATACTAATTATTTTCATTTTGTCTAACTCCTTTAAATGTTTTTATATTTTCGTTAATTTTTGATTTCTTCCATAAGTACCTGCTTTTCTTTTTACTTTACTCAAACTTTGTGGTGAAATAATTTCACTTTTTATTTCAAGCTGCTGATATTGGCTTAATGTAGCCTCATCTGGATTATTATATGTTTCCATTAAGTTATAAAAATTGTTTGTTAAATATATTAACTCTGATTGAAATCTTTTTGACTTTGGTGTTATTTCTTGATTAAAATATTTTTCTTTAATCCACATATCTGTTTCGTTTATCCAAACTGTCATAAATGCTAATAACACATCTTTTTCCGTTAATCTATTAATACTATTATACCCATCTATAAAGGGTTGAATTTTTCTAGTATTTATTCTACCATTTTCAAAACAATATGATAATAAAATTCTTCCAATATCTTGTAAAGGGGAATTTTCTCTTAATAGTTCAAAATCGATAATATATGGCATATCACCATCAAATAAAACATTGTCATCTGCAAAATCACCATGAATAAGACAAATTGGGATTCTATCAATAATATTTGTTTTTTCTATTAATTCTATAATTTTTCCCTGTCTCACTAATAAATCTAAATATAGTGGACAATCTCCATTATTAGTTTGATGCTTTTTTTATAAGTTTCTCCAAGTTCTTCAATGGTTGGAAGTTTTAAATATCTACCATTATATATTTCTCTATCAACATTTTCAAATAACAAATGCATATATTCACATTCATGACCTAGATTATACAATTGAATGTCAGAAATTGCATTTCTTGGTACATTTTGGCCATTTATATATGACATCAATGTAGCTCTATTTTCACCATAAACTATCATTAGTCTTCCATTGCTAGATGGAATTATTTTTGGGCAATTCAAAGATTTAGTATGCATATAATTTTCAATCCAAAGATTACATGTTGATTGATTATCTAAATAATCAACCCCAAATTCTCCCTTACTCATTTTTTCTATTTTTTTGGAACTATAAATTTTAAATATATATCTCATATTATTTTCAGATTCAATTAAAATTTTTTCATTCATCCATCCGCCGGATAAATTTTGAATTCCGTAAGTTCGTATGCCGTAAGCCTCAAAGATGGTTTTTCTCACATGGTCCATATTAGTATTTTCCTCTTAAATAATTTTTAGATATTTCAATTATTTCAGATGTGCTTTTTTTGTTAGAAAACCCAGCGGCGTTTGCGTGACCACCACCTGTTAGTATAGATGCTAATGCACTGGCATCTACACTGCCTTTACTTCTAATTTCACCCTTTTTCTTGTCGCCATAATCCATTATTAACATTAAAACGTTTATGCTTTTATTACTGGAAATAGTTGGCATACACTTTTTTGAAATATCGACGTAACTAATTTTATTAAAAGGTTCCTCCCTCATGTTTAATATGGAATAGTGAAATTCATCAAATTTGATATTATTAATTATACTCGCGATTACTTCTAACTCAATTTCAGTTTTTTCATAATAAAATTTATTAATTAAAAACTCTCCATCAATTTTCGTATTCATTAATTTGCTTGCTACAAAAAATGTCTCTGGTGATGTACTATTCATAAAAGAATTAGTGTCACTTATGATTCCGGTAAATATTAATTCTGATATTTGTTTGTCTAATTCAATATTAAGCTTATCTATCAGATTGTAAATCATTTCACACGTTGAGCTTTTAGAAGGGTTACTAATAATATAATTAGCATTTGTTAAATTACCATTATGATGGTCAATATTAATAGTTAGATTAGCATCTTTATAATATTTTTCTATACTATCTGGTAATCTTGAGATTCTATTTAAATCAAGAATAATAAATGTGTAATCTTTTGAATCAAAAGTATTGGTTAATAAATCGTTACATTTAAAATATTTAACTTTTTCTATACTATTTTTTTCGATAAATACTTTTACTTTTTTATTTAATTTTTTTAGTATTAAAGCTAAGGCTAACGATGAACACATAGAATCATAATCAGCATTTTTATGACCGGATATATAGATATCATTATGAATGCTTTGTATGACATTTGACAAAGTATCAAAGTCTATATTTTTCGATTCACTCATTTTTTAACACGCCCTCTCAGTTTTGAAACCTCCGTTTGTTCATTATAATCATGATTTTTATATAAGCATTCAAGTATTTTTCGGCGATTAATATCAAATATGCCTAATGAATCTAGATATGGATCACCATCGTGTTCATCTCTAAAACTATATGGACTTGGAAAACATAGACCTTGCACATAGTCGAAAAAACAATTATAATCTACAGCTCCATGATTTTCCAAAAACATTTGGTTAACTCGGTTTGTACTTGGATATCTAACTACTAATGCCCCTTGTACATTAGCACCAAGATCATAAAATGAATTTATAGCTAGTTGCATAGTTTTAGCGGTTAATAAATTATCATCAGCTATTATATATTTTTTGCTGGGGTCAAATCCCACTTTAATAACGTTACCATAATCACCTATATCAAAATTTCTTATTTCAACTGAATGCTTAGATTTATATCCGCTTATTTCTTTTGAAAGTTTTAATAATAGAACATCTTCAGTACTATCGTTGACAGCCTTATAAATAACTGGCAGTTCTATTCCGCCATAACTAAGTCCGCATATTCCATATACTTGATTATCATTTTTTTCATTAACTAATGATACGGTTATAAAATTCTCAGCAAAATTATCTATTTCTCTATATGCTCTGAATATTTTGGAATAATCTTTAGGCTCGGTTTCTCTTTGTGAAAATTCTATTGCTTCTTGTTCTAATAAAATACCAGTTTTACATAAAACTTCCGTTAAATCATTTACATTGTAATTATAATCTTTATTTAGACAAGCATTAATCATCATCTTATGAATGTCTAACAAGCAGTCATACAATATTTTAATATCATTAGTTTTAGGTAATTCTTCCAAATTTAATATAACACTACTATCATTTTCGTAATTTATATTTAATTTTGCATTGATTTGCGTTAATAAAACATTTCTCGCATTGTCCAAAATTCCTAGTATCATTCTTTTGCTCATAATATCATTCAGATTCTTAGAATTTATAATAGCAGTAACCGCCTCTTTAAAGTAGCAACTATAATTAATAAGCCAGTCTACAACATTATCTTTGCTAGTGAAATCGCTTTCTTGCTCTGTTTCCTCGTTGTATTCATTTAATCTATTAGCCAAAAAATAATAATAGGTTTTAGAGCCTCTCAATAAAATATTATTATTGTCTCTTAGGATATAGGAAAATTCGTTATTGTTCTTGGTTTTTAAGAATTTTTTTAGTGGGTTAGTATCGTCAATTAATTCCCATTCATATATAGGAATTATTACACTACCTGACTCTTTATCAAATATGTCGTTTACTCCATTATAAATTTGAAACACAAGATTAAATATATCGTTATATTTAGTTAATATTTTATTTCTACCAATGTTAATTGCTCTTTCAATTAAAGCATAGCCTTTTTTATACGATTCTTCGCTAGCACTTTCCATGCAAATTGTTGGTAATATTTTTGCGCTTTTTAATAGATGGCTAGTTGCTTCTAGTCCTGTTAAAACATTAAAATTTGCATCCATAATCGGAAAGCAACAATTTGATTTTCCACCGATTTCTTTAACACTAAATCCTTGCGGGCAATCTAACATTGCATAATCATTTCCATTATTATTTCCACAGTCACCTATTCTTAGCATTGAATTTGCTGGTACCCCAATTAATTTTTCAGCTGTTTCTATTGCATAATCTTTCGTTGTTGTTCCTATTTGTATTTTCGTTTTTCCTTCATAAATTCCCTTTGTTATTGTTAGTGAAGGATTACAATCACTAATAATTGAACTTATAATACTATAAATTTCATTATTAACTTTTTCATTATCTGTATTTATATTAAAGCGCATATTAACAATTTTACCATCTTGGGTATCGTATGAATATGTTATATCACAGTATTGTTTTAGTCTTGTCTTATCAAAATATTTAGTAATCTCCAAATTAAAATCAGCTAAAGATTTAAGAGTCTCTTCTGAAGCTAAATATTCTCTTTTATTAAACAACTCTTGACTTTTACTAGTCGTTGTAAACAATCTTGCACCATCATTAAGTAATGCATACATTCTCGATAAATCTTTGTCTGAGATACTATATTTATTTTTAAGTATTGGCACTATATCATCAACTAAATCATTTAATCCTGTCTCTCCCCTACCAGTTATAAATAAAACGGAAACTCTTTTAGACAATAAATCTGCAATTATTTCAATCATTTTTTCATCGATTCTTTTTGAATGATCTTTAGTTAATGTTCCATCAACGTCTAAACATACTGCACTATATTTTTGTTTCAGCGCTTGCATATAATTTTCTTTCATTTCATCGGTTATAACCATACTAATAAATCACCTCTATTTTAATAGGAAGTGCAAACTTTTAACTTGATAACTAATATTTTCAACAATATTACTATTAAACAAAATACCATGCCCTCCATTTGCACGCCAATCGTTAATATTTTTTTCACTATCATCAATTAACAATGATTTAGCGTCTGGTAAATATATTTCGGACTTTTTTATATGCGGTGGAACTATGAAAACTGGAACTGTTATTTCTGCCTCTCTTAATAATTCGATTTTAGCATTTGCCTCAATTAGTCTATGTATTTTTGTTAAAATATAAAGGCCGCTTTGCCTTCCTTGTAATTCTCTTACTACTTCAAAAGAGCCATTTATTTCTTCGGCTTCACGATAAAGTTTATGCCAATCTAAATTGTCAAAAAAGTCATCCCAAGAAAGATTACTTTCTCGGTGGCGCTTAACAATAAGTTCTTCAGAATTTAATAAGACTCCATCATAATCAAGGAATATATTATAATCATTGTACATATATTTCCTCCTTCTATGTAGATTATATCATATTAATAGGAAATATTTCGTCTTTATTTTAACCTTTAATTATTTTTTTAATTCTTGATAGCTCAAAATGTCTTATGTCGTTTCTTAATTCACAATAAGCCGTTATAAATATTTTTTTATCAAACTTAAAAATTTGTAATGGGTGAATAACCCTTTCCTTTCTTGAGCCACTTATATCTTCATAAATAATTTTTATTCTTGCCTTTTTATTTATATATCTTTTTAATGTTTTCAATGTAATGCTTTGTTCTTCTTGATCAATTATTTCGCTAAATTTACTTTTTTCTTCTTCGATTTTATATGCATGCTCTAACTTTAATAATAATGTTGTAAATTTATCAATATATTCAAAATTGTTAATTTCAAGAGTTTCTTCCACCTTTTTCATTAATTCTAAGTCATACTTGTTTATATGATTATAATTATTAGATGCATTCAACATAAAATATCCACCGTTTGGGCCCATAAAGGTATCGATATATATACCAGCACTTTCTAATTCTTGTTTATAGTATCTAACCATTCTTTCTGAAATACCAATTTTAGTTGCAAGTTCTTTTGTAGTGTATTTTTTTCCTGTATTTAAATAATCTAACATAAGCATTATATTAGTAATTTTCCCCATTACACATCACCTTTTCTAATTATAATTATAACACGCTTAGTTATATAAAGAAAATAAAAGAATAGTATTATTCACTATTCTAAAATGGCTTTTATTCTTCGAACGCCAGCGCTACTGGCTTCTTCTTTTTTAATTTTGAAGTGTCCTAGTTCACTAGTGTTTTGAACGTGAGGACCACCGCATAATTCTTTAGAAATATTTCCAATTGAATAAACAGTTACTTCGTCTGGATATTTTTCAATAAACATACATTCAGCGCCTGAATTTAAGGCTTCTTCTTTAGTCATCTGTGTATGAGTTACAGGAATTGCCTCTTCAATCCATTTATTAACTAAAGCTTCAACATTTTGTTTTTCTTCATCGGTTAATTTATGATCACAAGAAAAATCAAAGCGCATACGTTCAGGGGTAATATTACTACCTTTTTGATGAACATTTTTATTAACTACTTCTTTCAAAGCAGCATTTAATAAGTGCGTTGCTGTATGGTATTTAGTTTCGATAATACCATTACCTGAAAGTCCACCTTTGAATTTTTGAGTAGATCCAGCTCTTGATTTTTCTTGATGCTCTTTGAACTTTTCGTTAAAGCCATTTATATCTACTGCTAAATTTTGTTCTTTGGCTAACTCTTCAGTTAATTCAATTGGAAAGCCATAGGTATCATATAATTTGAAGGCTAAATCTTTATTAATAGTATTATCATTTAAGTTATTAGTTATTTTTTCAAATTCTCTTAACCCTTTTTCTAAAGTACGATTAAATTTTGTTTTTTCAGTTTGCATGACATTTAAAATTATATCTTTATTTTTTTCAAGTTCGGGATAGTATTTAGCATAATCTTCAATAATCATTTGAGCAATTGATTGATCCCAATTACTGTTAATATCGATGTCTAACTTTTTAGCATATCTAATAGCTCTTCTGATTAATCTTCTTAAAATGTATCCTTGATCAGTATTTGATGGCTTACAGCCAGAATCATCTCCACTAATCATAACGATAGCTCTAATATGATCAGCAATGATACGCATTGCTTTAGTATAGTTTACATCATCATATGATTTACCAGTAATTTCTTCTATTTTAGTAATTACTGGTTTCCAAACTGAGGTTTTATAATTATCGTTTTCACCTTCTAGTACAGAAGTTATTCTTTCAACTCCCATACCTGTATCAACGTTCTTTTGTTTTAATTCAGTTACATTTCCTTCATCATCTAAATAGTATTGCATGAAAACGTTGTTCCAAATTTCAACCCATCTTTCATCTTCAGGGTCATGTTTAACTGGAACAGGCTCATCACTACGCCAATAAAAAATTTCACTATCTGGTCCGCATGGCCCACTACCACCAACAGTCCAGAAGTTATCATCTTTGCCTAGATAGCTTATACGGTCTTCACTGATGCCTAGACTTTTCCAAATACCAGCGGATTCTTCATCTCTTGGAATATTTCCCTCGCCTTCAAAAACAGTAACAGCTAGTTTATCTTTTGGAATATTTAAAACTTCAGTTAAGAATTCAAGGCTCCAGCTAATTGACTCTTTTTTAAAGTAATCACCTAAACTCCAATTTCCTAACATTTCAAAAAATGTATGATGGGTAGTATCACCTATTTCATCTAAATCATTAGTTCTAAAACATTTTTGAACATCGACTAGTCTTGTTCCTTCAGGATGAGTTTCACCCATTAGGTAAGGTACTAATGGCTGCATCCCAGCGGTTGTAAATAAACTAGTGGGATCGTTTTCCGGAATGATTGGGGCACTTGGAATATGTTTATGTCCTTTAGTTTCAAAAAAATTAATATATGTATCTTTAATATTCATGGTCCACCTCTTCTATTAGCTTAATTATTTTATTTTTTAAATTAGGAATATCACTATCGTTTTGGATAATGAAATCATAATCATTAAATTTATCGACGTCTGTTTCAGTGACATCCTTTTTTTCTTGTTCTGTTAACTTATTATCCAAATTTGGTTTTTCAATTTTAATCAAAACACTATTGGGCTGATTTTTTAAAAACTTTAATTCAGGAACTAATCTAATTCCAGTAATAATCATAATATCACAATGATTAGACAAGAACTTAATATCTTCTTCCATTCTATCTATAAAGAAATTAGGATATGTTTCTTTGATTTTTTTACCTAATGATTGCAGAATATCACGAGGTTTTGTTTCTTCTTTTCCATCCCAATTATAAATTTCTTGGATATATTTTTTTAAATATACGGTACAAGAGTATCTAATAACTATTTTACTTTTCTTTTGATAATATTCTTCAGTGACATTGGCAGCAGTATCTTTTCCAACTTTAGCTTTACCGGCAAAAACATATAATTTTTCCATAGGACCTCCTAATTATCTTCTATAATATTATTGATTTTATTTTTTAAATCGTCCAAACTACCTTCATTTTGGATTGTGTAATCATAGGCATGATAGTTGTCAAGTGCGGTTTCAATAAGGCTTGTTTTTTGCACTTTTGTTAATGGACTTTCATAATTTGGTCTTTCAACTTTAATGGTAATTGTCTCTTTGAACTTTGCCTTTGGCATATTTACTTCTTCTGGCATTCTTGAATCGGTAATTATAATTATATCGGCATATTTTTGAAGAATATTGATATCTTCTTCCATTCGTCTAACAATAAAACCTGGATTTATTTTTCGTGATTCAAGAGCAATGTTTTGCAGTTCAGTTCGAGGTTTTGTTTCTTCTTTTCCATCCCATTCACAAATTAAACTACCATAATATTTAGGATAATAGCCATATGAAAGTTTGATTACTTTTTTACCTTTACTAGTATATATTTCATCAAGTATTTCAGCGGTTGTATCTTTACCACTTCGCGCTTTACCAGCGAGGACATATAATTTTTCCATAACTCCTCCTTATTCAAAACCGATTTCACGGTAATTTTGATTATTTAGATAATCTTCAATCATTTGACGGCGATTAGCTGACATGTTTTCTGGAAGATTATGTATATTAAACCATTTTAAATCATCACATTTATCTGGCTCCATTATTTTAGGATTGCCCTGCCAATTACTACTATGAAAAACTGGCATTATATATTCACTACCATTAAAATTAGCATGAACTATATTTACTAGGGTTAACTCATTAGGGTCTAAAGTAATGTTTATTTCTTCTAAAGTTTCACGAATTAAACATGACTTAATAGTTTCACCTTTTTCTAAATGGCCTCCTACACTGACGCCCCACTTATCATCTTCGATTCCTGTGTTATAGCGGTGCTGGAGAAGAACATATTTTTCACCTTTTTTCTCTTTGGTGAGAATCAAGAAAACAGCACATCTGGTTTTAAATCTTACCATAATTCCTCCTTGAAAAAGAAAAAGATACCAGGCTATCTAGGAACGAAAAGCCGTGGTACCATCCTAATTATTCTTAATTTTGATAACGGCTACTCACCGGAAATGTTTACATTTCACTAAAAAGGAGCTTTGGGTTAATCAACTTACTAGGTTCCACCATTTCCTAGCTCTCTATAAAGTTTGAATTAACTTACTTTTCTTTTTTTACGTTTTTATGATTTTTAATTTTATTGACACTTATCGTGACTTCAGAATCTAATATTTCTTCGTCGGCCCGATCAATTATTCCATATTTTCGATCAAAGAATTGGAATATTGTTTTTCCAACAGCTAAAACAGGAGTTGAAATTAGCATTCCTAACATACCGAAGAAATATCCAAATACTAATAATCCTAACATAATTGTTACTGGATGTAGTTTAGTTGTCTTTGACATAATATATGGTTGCAAGAAGTTGCCTTCTAAGAATTGAATAACGGCAACGACAACAATTGTCAAAATACCGATAGTTGGGCTTTGAGTAAAACCAACTATTACAGCAGGGGCTCCACCAATATATGGTCCTAAATAAGGGATGATATTAGTTAAACCACAGAAGAATCCGAAAAGTGCGGGAGCTTTAAGTCCAATCATCCACAAACCAATTGAGGTTAAAATAAAGATAACTGAACAGTCAATTAAGGCTCCTTGAACATATTTACGAAGTGAATTATTCACGTCGTTGATTAAATTCATACTAGTATCTCTAATTTTTTTCGGAATAAAATTAATTAAAGATGAGCTTGAATCAAAGCTTACTAATAAGAAGAAACCAATAATAAGACCTAGCACTAAAGTTCCCATACCAGAGAAGAACCCTGAAATTATACTAAATAATTGACTTGGTAATTCTTTGGTAATACCAGCAGCAATTTCATTGAATTTATCGAAGAATTCTGTTTTTAGTGAATCAGCATCAATGTTTTGAATTTGGCCAATGTAATCAAAAAGACCTAAACACCAACCTTTAATTGATTCAAAAACTCCTGGAGCTATTTTAGCAAATTCACCTATTTGAGCTGCTAATAAAGGAATTAACGCCGCTAATACAACAAATACTATTAAAAATAAAATTAAATAAGTTATAATAGCGCCAAAGCTCCGTTTGATTTTTTTAGATTGTAGCCATTTGACAAATGGATCAAAGAGCCAAGCTATTAAAATACCAATAAATAATGGAGCGACAATTTTTACAACGGTCCATATAAAACTAAGGATATTCGTTTCTTTAAATAAAAGTAAAATTAAATAGATTCCTAAAGCTAATAGTAAAAAATATGTTACTCTTAAAACTTTGGAAGCAAGGTCAGTGACATCGTTTATTTTTTCGGTGTCGATTTCTTTATTATTTCTTCTTTTCAGCATATTATGCACGTCCTTTTTAAACTGTAAGTAGTTCGTTTTCTTTTTCTTTTAGAAGTTCATCCACTGTTTTATTATATTTGTTTATTAAATCTTGAACATCTTCAGACATTCCTTTTTTTTCATCTTCAGTTGCCTCTTCTAATTTTTGAATATCTTTGTTAGCATCTTGTCTAACGTTTCTCAAATGGATACGGCAATCTTCAGAGATTTGTTTAACTTGTTTAACATAATCTTTTCTTGTTTCTTCAGTTAAAACAGGAATATTTAAAGTAATTGTTTCACCATTGTTATTAGGTGTTAAACCAACATTGGCTTCATATATACCTTTTTCAATGTCGCCTAGACATGATTTATCAAATGGTTTGATCATCAACTGTCTAGCTTCTGGAACTGAAATAGTTGCGAGTTGTTTTAGTGGGGTACTGGCTCCATAATAGGTTACCATAACACCATCTAAAATCGCAGGATTAGCGCGTCCAGCTCTGACATTTGTAAACCTCTTTTTCATGTTTTCAATAGCTTCTTCCATTTTTGTTTCTGCTATAAATAATATATCTTCCATCATTTCACCCTTTCAATATATTTATATTATAATATATATACGTTTTGCCTGCAAGGTAAATGTGATATTTATTAGAAGTTTCTGGGATTTACAGGGAATTATTTTACGTTTTTTTTAAGTGTTTGTCAAATTTAAGAACTAAAAAGAAGAAGTTTTACACTTCTACTTTTATTACCATCTATATAAACCTATTTGTCTTGTTTCAAATCATCTGGTAATGTACTAAAAATATCAAGACTTTCTACTGTTTTTTCTGGTGATTTAGCCGGACTTTGTAAATTCGATGGCTCGCCAATACTTGTTGGTGTAATATCCAAAGTTTCAATTGTGTCATCGTGATTTATAGGCTCTGCCACTTGGCTGTTTTTAGGCATTGCTTGAGTATTAGTATTTTGAATTATCTGAGTATTTGAAATTTGTGGATTTGTTGCCGGCTCTACTATAACGTTTGGCGCTACTGATGCAATGGTAGGCTTTGGGTCCTCTGGAGCTGTTATTGTAGATTGGACTGATGGCACTGAGGTGGTTTGAGCGTTCATTATTGGCGTTTGTGAAATTGCAGTTGGTTTAATGTTTTCGTTTTTTGGTTCATTATTTTGAATTGTTGGGGCAATTGGTTTTTTCTTGTTTTTTCTTTTAGAAATTATTACAACAATTAAAATTATTAATAATAATGTACCAATTCCTGCTGTAATATAAATATTTGTCATGTTATAAAGTTCAAATTCAAATTTGACATTTTCTTCTTTAAAACTCAATAAGTTCCATACTAATTTTTTACCATCATTTTCAACAGATGTTGCATTATTACTTTTTGCTTTATATGGTAAATTAACAGTAAAATTCATATTCATACTACTCATCATTGCAGAATAATCAACATTGTTATTAATTGATGTACTATTATCTGTTGTGGGATTGTCATATGTAGTAGTATCATTGATAGTATTTTCAGAAGGATTTATTTGACCTTCTATTTCTTTTGAATCTGAAGATGTTAATTTAGCAGTGTAAGTATTTTTAAAAAATCCTTTTTTCATCGTAAACAGTTGGTCACTTGATTCTTCACTACTATTTAGACCAATTCCTATATTTCCAGTAACTTCTTTATCACTACTAACAGTATCTATATTTTCAATAGCTTTAGTGAAGGTATAACCCCTCATGGAATCATCTGCATATTCTTTAGCTTTAAAACCTTGTTTTTCAATTTCTTTTACTTGATCAGCGCTAAAGATCTCCTGCTCTGACTGTTCTAGGAGTGAGTTGTTGAACGCTTCAGTTATAACTAAATTCATACTTTTATCTTTATTAATATCCATTCCAATTTCCATTTTAACACAGCCGGTTGTCAATAATACGGCGATCATGACACCTAAAAATTTAAAACCTTTTTTCATTAAATCTCCCTCTACTTTCTTTTTTATAATACAAGGAGATGATGTTTTTGTCAATAATTGACGAATTGGAATGTTTGTCTCATAAATAAAAAGTTTACGAAGCTTTACATAAGCTTAAGGAAATTTCATAATAAGTTTGAGGATGAATAGTCTTGGCCATTTTTTTAATAGCATTTAATTCATCAGTTCTAACTTGACTAGGTTTTAAATCACAAATATCACTAATTTCTTTTCGTGAATAAACTTTGTCATCAACAAAACCAAATCTTAATCGTAAAACTTCATTTTCTTCTTCTGTTAAATCACTATAATCAAAACTATCAATAAGCATTTGCGTCTCTGCTTGTTCAAGGTCTTCATATTCACTTGGAATGCATTCACCTGTGGTATTTCCTTCCTCATTTATAGGAGTGTCGAGGTAGTCAAATGGTTTAGATAATGATTGTAATTCTACGAGTCTATTTTCAGTAATACCTAAAAGATCACATAATTCAGTAGCAGTTGGATATCTATGTTCTTTCATTAGAAAGGCTTCTTCAACTTGGCTTATCTTTTTAATTTGGGCAGCAGATGATGCTGGAACTTGTATATTTCTGCCTGAACTTTCAATATATCTTTGAACATTGTTTTTAATGCAATGGGTGGCATAGGTGGAAAATCTATAGTCTTTATCAAAGCTAAATTTTTCAGCTGCAATCATTAAACCCGCAACAGCTTCCTGAAACAAATCTGCGAAATCCTCGGTATTATTTAAATAATTATTCAATGTTTTTGAATACTTAGCAGCGAGACGGATATTATTTAAAACGAGGGCATCACGAACTTCAGTTGAAATAGCAATTGCTTCTTCTAATATTTGTCTTTTTTCTTCAGCATCGATATCGCTACTCATTTTTTGTTTAAACCATGGATATTCTTCTGCAAAATAAGCTATATACTCAGCTTGTTTTTCAGGGTTATCACTGGCTTTATGGTAAAACGAAAGCTTTAATGCTCTAAGTAGTTTTCTTTCTTTAGCCTTTGATAATTTTTTATATGGAGTTCTATTTAAAACATCTTTAACACTATCGTCAGTAAACATTACACTTTCACAAAGGGACATAATAGACCTCCTTTTTATTAGAATAGGTATTATAACATTCCTCTCATACCCTGTCAAATTAACATTGTTATATGTTTTTTACAATTTGGACAATAAAAAAAGCCTAAGATAGGCTTATTTTAAGTATTCGTTAATACGATTAAACTCTTTATCATCATCTAGATGGGTTTTAGCAAGTTGTTCAAATAATTTCTTTTGATCCCTAGACAGTTTCTGCGGTGTTTTTACTTTTAAGATAATATACATATCACCTTTACCGAATGAATTAACATTTTCTACACCTTTACCACGAACACGGTGTTTATCGTTTGATTCACTACCAGATGGTATGGTTAAAGTTATATTTCCGTATAAGGTTGGAACTTTTTTCTTGCAGCCTAAGGCAGCTTCAGATACAGTAATTGGGAGTTCTAGATATATATCATTACCTTCTCTTTCAAAAATCGGATGTTTTTTAACATAGAATTCTATATATATATCACCATTAGGTCCGCCATTACTACCGGCTTCACCTTTGCCTTTAATACGAAGCTGATTACCAGTGTCAACACCAGCAGGTATTTTAACTTCTATTTCTTTTTCTTTTCTAACAGTACCATTTCCATGGCAGTGAGTGCATTCTTTGGCATAGGTCTCACCTTTACCATTACATTTATCACAAGTAGTTTGAGTCATAAAGCTTCCAATAATGGTTTGTTGTTGCATGGTAATTGTTCCTGAACCGTGGCATCGATCACAGGTTTTGACATCAAAACCGCCAGCGCCATGACATTCATCACAAGTTTCATTTAAATTTAAAGTTATGCTTTTGTCGGTACCAAAAACGGCTTCATCAAATTCTAAGTCAACACGGACAATTTTATCAGCGCCCTTCGTAGCTCTAGAAGAACTACGGCCACCAAAGCCTCCAAAGTCACCAAAGCCAAAATTACTAAATCCGCCACTGAAATTTTGACCGAATAATTCACTGAAAATATCGGAAAAATCAAAGTCAGAGAAATCATAACCGCCAGCTCCATTGTTTTCGAAAGCGGCATGACCAAATTGGTCATATTGTTTACGTTTACCTTCATCGGATAAAACGGCATAAGCTTCTTGAGCTTCTTTAAATTTTTCTTCAGCATCTGGTTCTTTAGAAACGTCAGGGTGATATTTTTTAGCTAGTTTACGAAAGGCACTTTTTATTTCAGCCTGACTAGCACTTTTATCAACTCCTAGGATCTCATAATAATCTTTTTTCATTTTATCACCTCTCTTTTTGATGTTATTTTATAAGCTCTTCTAGTAAACTTACTTTTTCTTCAATATATTTTAAGACGTCTTCATAAGTTTTAGAATTTTCTAAATCGATGTCCAAATTTTTATATAATTCTCTTGTTGGGATACTATCACCGCTAGCTAGGAAATCAAGATACTTTTCCTTAAATCCCGGCTTTTGGTTAATGATGTTATAGCCTGTGGCTAAAGCGGCAGACATAGCTAAAGCATATTGCGCAAAATAGTATGGGGTATGATATTGGTAACGTAACATCCATGTATATTTTACTTCTTCTTCAATAACTCTATTACTACCTTCATACTGAGCTTTAAATAAGTCATAATAACTTTGGCACATTTCATCGGCCGTCATCGGATTATTTTCTAAGGCTCTTTGATAAAATTGATGTTCTTGTTTAGCGCATATTCCAGTTATAAAGAAATAGAGAGTAACTTGATCTAAATGGCTAATTAAATAATATATTTTTTCATCTTTGGTTTTTGCTTGTTTAATTAAATAATCAGTCAAGACAACTTCATTAGTAAGTGAGGCGGTTTCTGCCTGTAAATGCTTATTATCATAATATAAATACGGTTGATTCTTATTAGTATAGTATGCATGCATGGCATGACCAATCTCATGAGCTAAATTATAAACATCACTTATGCTTTCGTGATAATTATATAATACTCTTGGCATTTGTTTATAGCTAGAAATTTCATAACCATTAGTCCTTTTACCTTTGTTTGGATAAACATCAATTAGATGATTATTTAACATTTTAGTTAAATTATTAGCATATTCATCCCCGAATATTTTTAAGGCTTCTTGGATAATTGCAATGGCCTTATCATATTCTATGGTATTTGAAATATTTAATTTTGGTTCTAACGCTAAATCATAATCATGTAGTTTATCTAATTTTAACAGTTTTCTTTTAACTTCTTCAAATCGTTTTAGCAAGCCATTTTGATCAGGAATAAAACTCATTAAGGTGTCAAATGTGGCTGTCGATAATTCTTGTTCAAATAGAAATTGTTCTAATGGCGAATTAAATTTATGAATGGTACTATCAAAGACTACTTTATTAACACTCATTTGGAAAGTATTACAAATGGAATTTTTATAATCTTTGTAAAATTGATTTCTTGTTTGATAGGCTTTTCTCCTAATATCTCTATTTTCATGCTTGATGAATTTTTGATAATTAGTTCTGTTTAATTGTATCTCTTCTCCATTTATGTTAATAGTACCAAACTTGGCATCAGCAACAGTGATATTATTATAAATAGAAAATGCTTGATTGGTAATATTTTGAGTTTTTGAAATAATGTTTTCTTCTTTATCACTTAAGCGATGTTTTTTACCTTTAATAAAGCTATCTAAAAAACGTTTATAGGGTCTCAATTTTGGCTCCCCTTTTTGAAGTTTGTTTAAATCGGCTTTATACAATTCATTTTCAATAAAAGATAATTTTTCACGATAATATTTAAACATACTATCCGCTTTTAGCTTTATTTTTTGAGCATCATTATCGGTCATATCAATTGTATAACGAAGCCAGTGTCCATAAACATCGATGGTATTTAATCTTGCATAAAATTCTTCGGCCTTAATTAAAAATTCGTAAAGGCTTTGGCCATTTTGGGTTACCTTACCTTTATATTTAGCAAGCTCATCAATAATTTTGATAACTTCTTCACAATCTTGATAAAATTCTTCATCAGTTTTATAGAAATCAGTTAAATCCCATTTATACTTATCATCGATCTCATTTCTAGCTTTATCGTTCATAGCATCTCCTTATACAATGATAAGGTTCTAGAATTCTAGAACCTATCATTTAATTATTTTTCTTCATATTCGGCATCTTTAACGTTATCATATTTTTTATCTTCTGTTTTTTCGGTTTGTTCAGATTTATCATTAGCTTGAGCCTCGTTTTGTTTAGCTGCTTCTTCATATAATTTTGCACCTAAAGCCATGGCTGTTTCACTTAATGCTTCAGTTTTCTTTTTAATATCTTCAATATCATCTTTTTCTAAAGCTTTTCTTAAATCTTTGATTTGATCTTCGGCTTTAGATTTTTCTTTTTTATCAGCTTTATCGCCCAATTCTTTAATTGATTTTTCAGCTAAGAAAATTGTTTGTTCAGCTTCATTTTTAGCGTCAGCTGCTTCTTTACGTTTTTCATCAGCAGCTTTGTTTTCTTCAGCTTCTTTAACCATTTTGTCGATGTCATCATCTGATAGTGCACCACCTGAGGTAATAGTGATTGATTGAGCTTTACCGGTTCCTTTATCTTTAGCAGTTACATTAACAATACCATTAGCGTCGATATCAAAGGTAACTTCGATTTGTGGAACACCTCTTGGAGCACTTGGGATACCAGTTAATTGGAAATTACCCAATGTTTTGTTATCAACAGCCATTGGTCTTTCACCTTGAAGAACATGAATGTCAACAGCAGGTTGATTATCAGCGGCGGTTGAGAATACTTGTGATTTACTTGTTGGAATAGTAGTATTTCTTGGAATTAGAACGGTACATACACCACCTAATGTTTCAATACCAAGTGAAAGTGGGGTTACGTCTAATAATACGATATCATTAACGTCACCAACTAGAACGCCTCCTTGGATAGCAGCTCCCATAGCAACTACTTCGTCTGGATTAACATTTTTACTTGGTTCTTTTCCTAATTCTTTCTTGATTAACTCAGCTACTTTTGGCATACGAGTTGATCCACCTACTAATAGAACTTTATCAATATCATTTTTAGACAAATTAGCATCTTTTAATGATTTTCTAATTGGCTCTAATGTTGATTCTAATAAATCATCTGTTAATTCTTCAAACTTAGCTCTAGTTAAAGATAATTCTAAATGAAGTGGTCCATCTGAACCTTGTGATAAGAATGGTAATGAGATGTTAGTAGTTGTAACACCACTTAAATCTTTTTTAGCTTTTTCAGCGGCATCTTTTAATCTTTGCATTGCCATTTTATCTTTAGTTAAGTCAATAGCATTTTGTTTTTTAAATTCTTCAACTAAATAATCAATGATTCTTTGGTCAAAGTCGTCCCCGCCTAAACGGTTATTACCACTAGTTGATTTAACTTCAAATACGCCATCACCGATTTCAAGAATTGAAACGTCAAAGGTTCCACCACCTAAATCGTAAACTAAAATTTGTTCTGTTTTATCTTGCTTGTCAAGACCGTATGCTAAAGCGGCAGCAGTTGGTTCGTTGATAATTCTTTCAACTTCTAAGCCAGCAATTTTACCAGCATTTTTAGTTGCTTGTCTTTCAGCATCGTTAAAGTAAGCTGGAACTGTTATAACAGCTTTTGTAACTGTTTCACCTAAATAGCTTTCAGCAGTTTTCTTTAAGTCACCTAAGATCATAGCACTAATTTCTTCTGGAGTATATTCTTTTCCATTTGCTTTGATTGTTTCTTTTGTTCCCATTAATCTCTTTACTGAAAAAACAGTATCTGGATTTGTTAACATTTGGTTTTTAGCTGCGGTTCCAACAATGATTTCTCCATTTTTGAAAGCAACTACTGAAGGGGTTGTTCTTGAACCCTCAGCATTGGCGATTACTTTTGCTTCACCACCTTCGTATACACATACACAACTATTTGTTGTTCCTAAGTCAATACCTATTATTTTACTCATATATTATCATTCCTTTCTTTTATTCGCTAACTTTTACCATAGCGTGTCTAATAACTTTATCTTTTAATAAGTAGCCTTTTTGTAAAACTTCAATTACCACACCTGGCTCCATACCTTCAACTTTTTCAGTAAGTACGCCTTGGTGGTAATTCGGATCGAATGGTTTATTAGCACCATCGATTGCTTTTATTTCGTATTTGTTTAAAATTTCAGTTAGATGGCAATAGATCATTTTAAAGCCCTCTAGGAATTTTGACAATTCATCGTCTAAATTATCATCATCTAGGTTAATAGCTCTTTCAAAGTTGTCGACAATTGGGAGTAAATCTTTCGCAATATCTTCCTTTGAATACATAAGCATTTTTGTAACTTCTTCATCTTTACGCTTACGATAATTTATCATGTCAGCATCTTTACGAAGTAAAGCTTCTTCTAGATCTTTAATTTTTTGATCTTCGTGTTGTTCATGGCATTTGCATTCCTCTTTGTCATGACATTCACATTTATCTTTTTTATTTTTATGTTTTTCTTCTTTGGGGTGTTTTTTCTTTTCTTCGTCTTTCATTTCTTCACCTCTTTTAATTTTTTCCTATGTTTTCTTTGATGTAATTTAGTAATGCGCCAGCACGGCCATATTCCATTCTTTTAGGGCCAACTAAAGCAATTGTTCCTTCAACGCCATCTTTTGTATAATACGTTTTAATAATGGAAATATCATCGTCAATCATATTTTCACTACCAATATAAATACTTACGCCATCATCATCAGATTTAATATTTTTGATTAAGTCTTGATCTTCAAATTTATTTAGTAATTCGCGCATTTTTGAGACATCATTAAATTCTGGTTCACTAAGTAATTTAGTAGTTCCATGCATTTTAATATCTGGTTTCGGTGCGAAATCACTAAAGGCGTTATAGAAGGCATTATAAAGAGCTTCGTGCTGCTTCACATATTTATCAATAACTGGTTTTACTTCAAACTCTAATACTTTACTAACTTCAGACAGCGGAATACCAACGATTAATTTGTTAATTATATCAACAGTTTGTTTTATTTCATCTGTACTTACTCTTTCTTCTAAGACAACATTCCGATTTTCTACATGGCCTTTATCAGTAATAACTAAAGCAGTTAAACGGTTTTCAGCAGTTGGTACTACTTCGACTTTGGCAACTTTATTATCAGCTGACGATTCGCCTAAAACAATGGCAGTATAATTTGTAAGTTCGGAAACTATTTCCATACTTTTAACAATAGCATCGCTTAAGACTAAGGAATTGTTTTTAAAAATCGTCTGTAATTTAAGCATATCTTCGCCAGTTAATTCTTTTGGACTCATTATGTTATCAACATAATATCGATAACCTTTATCACTTGGAATTCGGCCTGATGATGTATGAGTTTTTTCTAATAAACCATGATCTTCAAGAAACGCCATTTCATTTCTGATAGTGGCGCTTGAACAATTCATTGTGTCACACAAGGCTTTGGAACCAACAGGTTTAGCCGTTTTAATATAACTTTCTACGATTAGCTTAAGTAATTCTTCTTGTCTTTGAGTAATCATCTTTCCACCTCTTTATTTAGAGTTTTCTGGCACTTCTTGGCACCAGTTTGGCACTCCAACAGCACCAGTTTGGCACTCCGTCTTTATGAATGCTACTTCATTATAACATTATATGTTAGCACTGTCAATAGTAGAATGCTAAAAACACAATTTTTTAAATTAAAAAATACGCCATGTATTTGACGTATTTAAATTAACCAATAGGTCCAGGACCGGCTGTGTTTTTCTTAGTCAAAACTAAATCTAATTGTTTAGTGGCACTGTCTATAATTATATTATCTACGGATGTAATATAAGAAGTACCATCAGGATTGTTAAATTCAATAGTTAAATTATAGGTACTGTATGGTAGACTATTAAAAGTATAATTGCCGGTTGTGGCTTCATAAGTGGCAGTATATTCGGCACTGGTACTATTATTCACTAATTTAATAGTTTTAGTATTATATAAGCTTTCAGGAAGCGGATTGCCCTCATATAAAATAGTTCCTGTTAAATTTCCTGCTTTTACATCTGAACTAGTTGATTGTTCAAAATCAAGCGATATGGTTAAGTTGCTTGTTTTAACACTAGGATCTGATGAAACTGACGCCAAATACTCCACTTTAACTAACAAAGTTGAAGTATCCCCGGCATTAATGATGTCTCCTTTTTGAATACCGCTAGTGGTAAATTTTATGGCTGGACTATCAGAAGTAACTAAATTAATATTTTTTAATTCAGCATTTAAATTACCGGCATTGGCAATAGTTATTTCGTATTCAATACTATCGCCAGGACTAACTAAACTGGTTTTAAAGGTAGCAGTAGTGTTGGTAAAGGTAGGATCCCCATTATTAGTAGCCTTGCCGATTACATTTTTACTATCTATATCAGTGATTTTAACATTCCAATTACTAGTTATATTGCTTGTCCCACTAATATTAAGGACAGTTTGAAAAGCCGCATACCCTACAGCCATCAGTAGGATTACAGCACACAAACTTCCAATGATTATTTTTCTTTTCTTTTGTTCATTCATTATACTCCCTACTTTCTATTTTTCATTAATATTATAGTACATTTTTTTAAATTTAAAATATTTTTTATTAAATTTTTTAGATTTTTAAATTTTGAATAATCCAAAAAGTGTAATATTTTTTTTAATAATTGACAGACTATTATTAGGTGAAATTTATGAGTGTAGCTATTTATGCAGGAATTTTTATTTGTAAAATTATCGAAGACGCTTTATCGACGCTTCGAATTATTGTGGTGGCTAATGGTAAAAAGGTAGTTGGGGCGATTTTACAGTTTATTATTGCTTTAATTTGGGTAGTAGTAACAGGAACTGTTATTACTAATATTCAAGAAGATCCGTGGAAAATATTATTTTTTGCATTAGGGTCTTTAGTTGGCTCTTACATTGGAAGCTATATTGAAGAGAAAATTGCTTTGGGAACTAACGTATTTATGGTAGAAGTTGAGGAAGCAGTAGCGAGTCAGTTAATTAAGAAAATTAAAAAACAAAAATTTAAAGTTAATAGTGTTAAAGGTTCGAAAGAAGGTAAAGAGTTATTGATGATAACTTCACCAAGAAAAAAGACCAATGATGTTACTAAAATCATTAGATCCTTTGATGAAGAAGCTGTTATTATTTCTGAAAAAGTTAAGGTTGTTTCTCCTCATATTTAGATAAATCATAAAAATATTTAGCCTTATCAGTAATAATATTTTGGTTTGGCTTTACTTTTTCAAATTCTTCTTTGGTATCGATTGTCCAAATGAAGGTTTCTTTATTAGTGGCTTTATTTATATGGCGATAATTAATAGCATTGAAATCAAAGCTATTTTTTATTTTATCTAAATTTAATTTTATACCAATTAAAAGTCCTGTTTTTATATCAGAATGTTTCTTCTGAAAGTAAGTCATTAATTTATAGTTGAAACTAAAAATATGATAGTTAAGATTATATTTTTTTAATATTCGGTATAGTTTAGCTGTTAAAATATGAAATTTATTACTTTCTTCCTTAATTTCTATTAATAGTATTTTATTGCTATCTATTTTTTCTAAAACTTCATCTAAAGTATTTAAACCCTTTTTTTGTAAAGTTTTTAGCCTAGTTTTACTAATTAAATGTCCTTCATAAAAAGGGTCATGATGAATGACGAAATGAAAATCTTTGGTCATTCTAATATCAAACTCTACTCCATCTATATAATTAATGGTAAGACTATTTAAAATACTTTCCAAAGTGTTTTCTTTATGAATTCCATCATTTCCTCTATGAGCAATTATTTTCATACAGCACCTCTTTATACATTATATAATAATTAAAAGAAAAAATCACTATAGATGATTTTATAGTGATAATTTATTAACAACATAATTATAAACATCTTCATTAATGTCTTCGATTGTTCTAATGTTACCGTTATTTGTACATTCAACTGTATGGATGTTATATTTTTTAGCTAATTCAATATAAGCTTTTTCTGCTTGTTTTAAATGGTTGATATCTTTTTCATGACCATCAGGTAGTTCATTTTCGCGGTTTGCTTTTAATATTTGTGCTTTTTCTGTTGGCATGTGCAGAAAAATAGCAATATCTGGTTTTGGTAATTCTAATAAGTTAAACTCTAAATTATCTAACCAATCATACATTTCTGCTCTTTCTTTTTCATCTTCTAATTTTCCACCTTGATGAGCCATATTTGAATAAATATATCTATCTAAAATTATATTAGCGCCATTTTCTAAAAGAAAGGTTATTTTATCTATATTATACTTACGGTCAGCAGCATAATAAAGTGAGGCTACTTTAGGATCAACATGAGTTGGGCCTTCTTCAAAATATGTATCACATATATGTGGTTTTCCTAAATATGGTCCACCAATTATTTTTCCAGTTGGAGAGTTATAATTTGGAAAACTAAAATTATCAACTTTAATTCCTTTTTCTCTTAGTTTTTGGATTAATAATTTTGTTTGTGTTTCTTTGCCAGAACAATCAGTTCCTTCGATAACAATTAATTTACCTTTTTCCATATACTCTCCTTTTATATAAAGTGTGACTGTAGCTAATACCTGTTTTTTCATCGACATGTGCTGCTAACTCTTTTCTAGTGAAATCATCTTGATCAAATTCTGGAAAAAATACGGTTGCTTCATTATCTTCAGCATCGATTTCTGTTAGATAAAGGTTATTTGCATAAGGTAATAATTGATCATACATTGTCGCTCCACCTATATCAAATATTTCGTCATCGACATTTTCATATGTTTCTAAAAATTGGTCAACACTTTGGTAAACGTCAACTTCTGGAGGAAATAATAAACCACTTCTACTTAAAACTAGGTGTTTTCTTCCTGGCAACATTTTAGGTAACGATTCGAATGTCTTTCGTCCCATTATCATAGTATGCCCCATAGTTGTTTCTCTGAAAAACTTCATATCATCTTTAAAATGCCATATTAAATCATTATTTTTTCCTAATTCATTATTTCTGCCGACAGCGGCTATTATTGATAATTGCATAATTCACCTCTTACTGCGCTAATGGGAATCTTATTTTCCCATGATGCTTATAATTTAAGACTTTAACATCTTTGCATTCGCTTGAACTATCGAAATCATAAAAGTCCGTTACATCCGGATTTAACCATAATTCAGGGGCTTTTAAATCTTCTAGCTCTTCGCCTCTTCTTATTTGCTCTTCTATTCCTTCAATCTGATTAACATATATATGTGGATCCTTAATGCTCCAATCTAAGCTACCCGGTTTTAAATCAGCAACTTGCGCTAGCATATGTAATAAAACTGAATACTGCGTAACATTGAAAGGTAATCCCAATGGAACATCACAGCTTCGTTGATGAACCCAAGCATTTAATTTACCATCAGTTACATCCCATTCACTTGACCAAACGCACGATGGTAAAACTGCCGTATCTAAATAATCATCCTGCCATAAACTAATTACACGCCTTCTGTCAGTTGGATTATTTTTTAAACTGTCAATTAATTTATCGGTTAATTTAAATTTGTTTACAATATAACCATAGGCAGTTCCTATTGTATGAGCGTATTCTTTGCCAAATTCTTTTTCAATTATTTGTTTAGTTAATTCTCCGTTTTCACCTAAGACCATTTGCTCGGCTGTCCAAATTCCTTTTTCATCAATCTCCCATTGATCCCAAATGGGAACATTTCGTTCTTGAAGCCATCTTACATCATTACTTTGGGCTTGATATATCCAAAGCATCTCAAGGATTGCCTGCCTAAAAAATAATTGTTTAGTAGTTAGTACTGGAAATTCTTCCTCGAAGTCAAAGTGAAAATGATGTGATGGCAGTTTTATTGAATTTACGCCGGTTCTATTTTCTACTTCTCTTCCCTCTTCTAAAATCTTTTTACACAATTTTAAATATTCTTTATCCCATTTTGCCATTGTATCCCCCCTAGTCTACAATTTCGTTATTTTCAAATTTGATGTCTAAAAACTTCTTACTTGCTAACAAATCACACATATGAACAAACTTTTGATATTTATTCTGTGGCTTTGGTAGAACTTTATCACTATATTTATTGGTATTAAATGGTCCCATATGGCTGGAAATAACAGATGATAAAAATTCTATCTCTGAATCTTTAAACGTTGTGTTATTTTTATTTTCTTTAATGAACTCGGCAGCCAATAAAGGATGATCAAATCTAACATATTCCTCTTTTGGCTCACCATGTTTTAAACCATCGTGGAGAATTAAAGCGAGAACCATTAAATCCTTTTCTTCTGAATTAAAAGGATCGCCAATCATGCTATATAATAATTCATAAGCTATACGAACAGCAGCCTTGGTATGTCTCACTAATCCGCCATTTCCGCTAGCAAACTTCGGATGATATTTCCCGGTTGAACTAGCTGGAACTTCAAAAAAATAATCTGGCAAAAGTTCTATTAAAATTTCAGCATTTCTTTGATATTCTGGATTTTTTATATAATTAATTTCTGTTTTAAAAACTTCTTTTTTCATCTTACCACCCTAGTCTAAGTATATCACAAACTAATGTTTGTGTAAATTGTCATTGAGAAAGTTTACTAAAATTTCGTTTGATAAATACAAATACTTAGGGTTGATGTATATATAATCTTCATTTTTTAGTAAATCATCAGCTATCAAATTATGTAAAGTCTCTATTTCTAAAATATCAAAACCATATTTTTGATAAAAGCTTTTTTTATTAATTCCTTTTAGTTTACGAAAACCTAAAATGAATTCATTTTGTAAAATTTCATTTTTATTAAGTGTATTTATTTCACTACGATAGTCACCATGTAAATATTTATTTAAATTTCTTGTATTATCGTATCTAATATTTTCTATGTATCCACTTGCTCCTAAGCCAAACCCGTAATAGTGTTCATTATTCCAATAAGTTAAATTATGTTTGGATTCTTTATCTTCTTTAGCATAATTACTAATTTCATAATGATTGTAGCCATGTTCTTTTAGAATTTTATTTAATAAATTATCTTTAGAAGTATCATCTTCATCAAGTTCATAATTTTCAATAAAGAGTTTTGTATGTGGTTCTAAAATAAGACTATAGGCAGAAAGATGAGGAATATTTAAAGATAAAAATATTTCTATATCTTCTTTTAAATCTTTAAATGTTTGTTCTTTAAACCCATACATTAAATCAAGGTTTATATTATCAAAATATTGTTTTGCTAAAATGATATTTTCAATATTCACATTATGACGACCTAAAAGTTTTAAAATTTTAGGATTAAATGATTGAACGCCAATGCTTAAGCGGTTAACCTTTGTTTTTAAAAATTCTAATTTTTCTTTAGTTAAATCTTCCACATTGCATTCAAAGGTTATTTCACAGCTTTCGTCTAAATTAAAAATGGAAGTTATTTTAAATAATTTTTTTAACTGATCAATGGTTAAGGAACTTGGCGTCCCACCACCAAAGTAAAGTGTTTTTAGTTTTTCATGTTGATAATTAGACCTTATTTCGTTTTCTAAAGCATTTAAATACTTATCTATCCATTTATCATTTTTATATAATTTACAAAAATCACAATATGTACAAATATTAGTACAAAATGGAATATGAATGTAGGCAGCGTTTGTCATCGTGATTTGCCTTTTGGTTCTTGGTTATTGGAAACTTTAGGCTGTTGATGTTCAAGAGATGTATATAGAGAATACAAATCTCCCATACTATATTCTTGATAATTTGGAACTATTTGATAGACTTCATTGATTATTTTTCGAGCACCAAATCTTAATTCTTTATCACTTTCTGGTAAATTACGAATATCGTAGGCTTTTAAATCGCTAGGTGTGATTAACCCATCATGATAGGCATGAACACGTTCAAGGCTTTGACGTTGAATTTCTTCTCTTCTGAGTCTTTCTTCTTCAGCTTGGTGTTCTGCTTTTATTTTTTGTTCTCTTTTTTTGGCTACTAATCTTTCAACAGAGTGATGTGGGTCAACTATACCATTTAAGGGTGATAGATTAGGCTGAAGATGGTGTTCATAATTTTGATCAATCATGTTTAATGCGGTTACATAATCCTCGGCAACTTCTTTCATAAGTTCATTTATATGTATATCAGTTTCCCAATTATCAGCAACAGATTCTTCATATAAATATTGTAATTTTAACATTATACTGCTGTAACTATTATCTAAAGCGGCTTTTTTAGCATTATACTGTAGCTTATCTGGGTCAGTCTCTGGCTCATGTCTTTTCATTTGAAATAGCGCTAATAAATCTGGATCCGGCTCTGTAGAAATTGGCCCTGTTTGTTCATCGATAAGCTCTTCAACATAAGTTGGGTAATCGAATTTTTTAGAACTTACAGTATATGGGTCTGGAGTATAAATTTCTACCCTTCTCCATTTGCGACCAACTTTTACTTTTCTTATTGGCACTTCCATGATATCACCTCACTTCTTAATTCTCATCATCCATACTTAACACAGCTAAGAAGGCTTCTTGCGGGACTTCAACGTTACCAACCATTTTCATTCGTTTCTTTCCTTCTTTTTGTTTTTCTAATAGTTTACGTTTTCTGGAAACGTCACCGCCATAGCATTTGGCTAAAACGTTTTTACGCATCGCTTTGATATCAGCTCTAGCAATAGCTTTACTACCAATAACTGCTTGAATTGGAACTTCAAACATCTGTCTTGGAATTTGTTTTCTTAAAGCTTCAACGATATTTCTACCGCGTTTATAGGCAAAATCTTTATGAACTATTAAACTTAAGGCATCAACTATTTCTCCATTTAGTAAAATGTCCATTTTAACTAAATCACTTTCTTTATAGCCAATTAGTTCATAGTCAAATGATGCATATCCCCTGGTTGCTCCTTTTAATTTATCAAAAAAGTCATACACGATTTCTGATAATGGTATTTCATAGTGAATGTTAACTCTTGTTTGGTCTAAGTATTCCATACTTACATAGTTACCACGTTTATTTTGACATAGTTCCATAATTGGGCCAATATAAGTACTTGGCACAAGGATATTAGTTTTAATATAAGGTTCTTCTATTTTGCTTATTTTCTGTCTTTCAGGCATTTTAACTGGACTATCAATGTTGATAATTGAACCATCAGTTTTAGTTATTTTGTAAATAACTGATGGACTGGTAGCAATTAATTCAATACCAAATTCTCTTTCAATACGTTCTAAAGTAATTTCCATATGAAGCAATCCTAAGAAACCACATCTAAACCCAAAGCCTAAGGCTTTTGATGTTTCTGGTTCAAACTCTAAAGCAGCGTCATTTAATTTTAATTTATCTAAGGCCTCTCTTAAATCAGGATATTTACTCGACTCTAGTGGATATAGTCCGCAGAACACCATTGGTTTCATTGGTTTATATCCTGGAAGACTTTCAGACGCAGGATCTTCTGCTTGTGTTATGGTATCTCCAACTTTAATGTCACGGATACTTTTAATGCTTCCGCAAATATAGCCTACTTCACCGGTGACTAATTCATTTTTACTACTTTCTTTTGGATTACTAATACCAAGTTCTACAGCTTCATGAACAGCACCTGTGGCCATCATTTTGATTTTATCTTTAACTTTAACTCTTCCGTTGACTATTCTAACTAAAGCAACAACCCCCTTATAAGGATCAAAGTAGCTATCAAAAACTAAGGCTTGAAGTTTATCATTAATATTACCTTTTGGAGCTGGAATTCTTTCAACAATAGCATCAACTAAAGCTTTAATTCCTTCGCCTGTTTTAGCACTTGTTAATATGATTTCTTCGTCTTTAAAACCAAGAGTATCTATTAGTTCTTTTTTTACTTTTGGCACGTCAGCATTTGGTAAATCAATTTTATTAATAACGGGAATTATTTCTAAATCATTTTCTAAAGCTAGATAAACGTTAGCTAAAGTTTGAGCCTCAATTCCTTGAGCAGCATCGACAACTAAAACAGCGCCTTCACATGCAGCCAAACTACGCGATACTTCATAAGAAAAATCGACGTGTCCCGGAGTATCAATTAGATGAATGATGTAATCTTCATTTTTATATTTGTAATCTAATTGAACGGCATTTAATTTTATAGTAATGCCACGCTCTCTTTCAATATCCATACTATCTAATAATTGGTCTTGCATTTCCCTTTCGGTAATGGCACCTGTTAATTCTAATATTCTATCTGCGATTGTACTTTTCCCATGGTCAATATGAGCAATTATAGAAAAGTTTCGGATGTTTTCTTGTTTCATGTTTCTTCACCTTTTATAATTATATCATTTTTGCGCAAATAAAAAAACTCTTATGAGCTTCTTTGGCATTTTAACTCACCATTTGGTGATTTACTACAAATGTATTTATCGTATTTTAATTCAATAACACTAACGCTACCATTAGGGTTAATTGTAATTCTTCCGCCAACTGGCAATCTTCCGCTTTTAGTTATTTTCTCTTTAGCATTTATTTTTTTAGTTCCAAGATAAATATCATATCCATTTTTATTATACTTAACAGTAAATGGTAAGGTTATTTCTTGATTTAAGCTTTCATTAGTATATAAGACTTTAACACTATCAATACTACCATAAACGCTAGATTGAATGCCTGATAGCTGGGCATCGTATATTGTCTTTTGAACAATGGGAAAAAGTAGGCATGCAATAATGCCTATTAAAGCAATAATAAAGATGTTTTCCACGGTCTTATTACTCATATTATCCCTCTATTATAATGTTATCACAACGGGTATTTTTTGACAAGAAAAAACTTAGGATTATATCCTAAGAAAATTATTTTTATGGGGCTGGACAAGTTGTATCATTCTTACAGCACTTTACTTCAGTACCAGAAGTGTTAGTAGTACAAGAATATTTACCATTTTTAGTGAACATCAAGTCTTTAGCGTGTATTTCACCAGTAGTAGTATTGATAGTTACGGTACCTCCAGTTGGCTTTTCCCCACTTATAGTTACAGATCTTCCAAGTTTTGTAGAACTGTCATCACTGCCATCAGCTTTGAACGTAACTGTCGGATTATCAACAATATCTTTATTGTCAATAGTTTGAGATTGGGTATATGCTAATTTAACAGCATCAATTGTTCCCCATGTTTTATCTTTAGCACCTTCTAAACGTGAGTTATTAATAACATTTAAAATCGCAGGTGTAGTAACTAAGGCAACAATTGCTAAAATAATGATAACGGCTAACAATTCGACTAACGTAAACCCCTTCATTTTATCTTTCATCTATTTCACCTCCTCACCTTGCTACTGTAATAAATATAACATAATTCTTTTTAAAAATCAATTAGTTTTAATTATTATTGTCGAGTTTTGTGTCTAGTTTATTTTAACAAGAATGACTTCTAGTTCCTTTTGCTCTTTTTCAAGATTAGCCTTTTCCTCTTCAACAATTTTTTCCGGAGCTTTTTTAATGTAGTTCTCATTAGACAATAATTTCTTTCTTCTAGAAATTGAAGCTTCCAAGCGCTCTTTCTCACGATATAAGTTTTCTAATTCGGCTGTTTTTCCGGCTTTTCCATCATAATATAGATGAACTAAATCATCTTGAAAGTTAATTGTAACTATATCTAAATTTGTATAATCATTAGTAGTACTTACTTTTAATAATTTATCTAAAATAGATTGGTTATCTTTTAGAATTGTATTTTCATATTTTAAGTAAATTTCTTTAGCGCTGTTTTCTAATTTTATTTTTCTAATTTTTTTAATTAATTCAATAATATCATCCATATTTTTTGTTTCATTAAAATCAAACTCTTTATTATATTCTGGATATTTTGAAATCATTATTGATTCTTCAGTATCTGGGAGTTTTGTATAAATTTCTTCGGTAACAAAAGGCATAAATGGATGAAGCATTTTTAAAATTGACTTTAGGACGTGAACCAAAACAGTTTTTGAGGTGTTGTCCATATTTATTTTAGAAAGTTCAATATACCAATCACAGAAATCATTCCAAATAAAACTATAAAGTTCAGAGTCGACAATATTAAATTCGTATTTATCCATATGTTTAGTTACGGTCTTAATTGTTTCATTTAATTTATTTAAGATCCACTTATCGGCTAGTTTTAAGTTTTCTAAAGTATATTGATAGTCTTCGATGTTCATTAAAACATATCTTGAAGCGTTCCATAACTTATTAATGAAGTTCCATGTTGATTTCATTTTTTCCATATCGAATTTTAAATCGGTACCACTAGCTGCACTAGTAGTTAAATAAAACCTTAATGAATCAGCACCATATTCGTCAATAACATCCATTGGATCAATAACATTGCCTAGTGACTTACTCATTTTAGTACCTTCTTTATCACGAATAAGTCCATGAATTAAACAATCTTTAAACGGTCTTTGTTTGGTAAATTCTAATCCTTGGAATACCATACGGTTTACCCAAAAAGGAATAATATCATATCCAGTAACTAAAACATTGTTAGGATAATATCTTTCGAGCATTTCTGTTTTTTCAGGCCATCCTAAGGCACTAAATGGCCATAGTGCAGACGAAAACCAAGTATCTAAAACATCTTCATCTCTAATCCAACCATCACCTTCTGGAGCTTCTAAACCTACATATACTTCTTCATTTTTATACCAAGCAGGAATACGATGTCCCCACCACAACTGTCTAGAAATACACCAGTCATAGGTTATTTCCATCCAATGTTTCATAGTCTTTTCATATCTTTCAGGTACGAAGTTTACTTTGCTATTTTTATCTTCTTGATTTTTTAATACTTGATCAGCTAATGGGCGCATTTTAACAAACCATTGTTTTGAAAGCAAAGGCTCAATAACAGCGTTACTTCTTTCAGAGTGACCTACGGAATGAACAATTTCTTCAATTTCAATTAATAAATCTTTTTCTTTTAATTCTTCTACCAATTTTTCACGGCACTCATATCGGTTTAAGCCATTATATTTTAAGGCTTTTTCATTCATAGTAGCATCTGGGTTCATGATAACAACACGCTTTAAGTTATGCCTTACCCCAACTTCGAAATCATTTGGATCGTGTGCTGGGGTAATTTTAACTACACCTGTTCCTTTTTCCATATCGGCGTGTTCATCGGCAACAATTGGAATTAATTTATTAACGATTGGTAAAACAACATTCTTACCAATTAGGTGTTTATATCTTTCGTCCTCTGGATTAACTGCAACGGCAGTATCGCCAAATAAAGTCTCCGGTCTAGTGGTGGCAACTTCTAAATATTCTTCACTATTCTCTAAAAAATATTTTAAATGATAGAAAGCTCCTGGCTCATCTTTATAAATTACTTCTTCATTTGAAAGCGCTGTCATTTGAACTGGATCCCAATTGATAATGCGTTCTCCGCGATAAATTAATCCTTTTTTGTATAATTCAACAAAAACATAGTTAACAGCTTTTGACAAACCTTCATCTAAAGTAAATCTTTCTTTTGAATAATCTAGGGAATGGCCTAGTTTAGCCCACTGGCTATGAATATTTTCAGCGTATTCTTCTTTCCATGACCAAGCAGCTTTTAACCACTCTTCTCTATCCATTTCTCTTGGATTAATTCCCTGTTCTCTTAATCGTTTGTCAACTTTAGCTTGAGTAGCAATACCAGCGTGATCCATTCCTGGTAGCCATAATGCATCATATCCTTGCATTCTTTTAAATCTTATCATAATATCTTGTAAAGTGGTATCCCAAGCATGACCTATGTGCAATTTACCAGTAACGTTAGGTGGCGGAATAACTATAGCATATGGTTTTAAAGATGTATCACCACTTGCAAAATAGCCTTTGTTTTTCCAATTATCATATTTTCCTGTTTCTACTTTTAAATGATCATATTTTTTATCTAACATATTATTTATCCTCCTTTGTTTTACTATCAATATATTTTTTTATTTGTTCAAAATAAGGTTTAAATTTTTCTTTATCTTGAATTTTTTCAAAGATTTTATCTATTAATTTATTATCTTTTAAATAATTAAATGAATAATTGAAATTAAGGTCATAAATATAACCTAAGGTATATATAATACCGTCTGATCCATTTTTTAAATCTTTATGATTAATTGAATGGTGATTTTCAAAATCTTGTTTTACTTTTTTACTTATTTCTTCACTATCTTCATTAAAAGCGTGTTCGCCTGTTGCATAAATATTAAAAATATCAACTTTGTCAGCGTCTCTTATAACTTTACAAAGGTTTTGATTATGTTCTGATAAAGTTTCTGGAACTTTTAATTTATTATGATATTTAATGCCATCGAATATTTCGTCAAAGTCTCTAAAGTTAGACCAATATTTCATTATTTCACCATTATAGAATAGTTTTTCAATTGAGTTGTCAGCATGATCAATTGATACCGAATCATTGAAGGTCTTATATTCAGTCCACTGCGGAAAGCGGCCGTAGTCATGAAGTAATCCGATAACTTCAGCAATTTTAATATCGTTTGCACTGTATCCCGTTTTTTCAGCAATTTCTTTACATAATTTTTGGACTCTTAGTGAGTGGCTATATTTCATTTTAATAGCTTTATCACTCATATCGTAATTACTGACATATTTTTTAAATTCTTCGTTCATTTTAACTCTCCTTAATATAAAAAATCACATCCTTAGATAAGGACGTGATTGACGTGGTACCACCTTAATTTGTAAGTAAATACTTACCTTAAACATTTAACGCATGTACACGGAATACCTTAACTATTCAGGCATCAACTCCCAAGCTACCTTCAATGGCCTTTTTATCAGTTTCCACCAACCACTGACTCTCTTTAAAAAAGGTTCCATTTACTCCTCTTGTTCTTCGTTTTTTATAATTATAACACTTTGATTTAATTTGTCAATTAATATATTTGATATTTAGCATTATCTATTTCTAAATTGTTTAAGATATCTCCCTCCGAAATATCAGTAGTATAAATAACAAAGCTATAAAGTTCCCCTTTAAAGAAGTTAATACTGCTACGTCCAATAACGAAGTCATCATCTAAAAAGTTTATATTACCAGTAATCTGTTTTTCACCAACTCTAACACCATCAACATAAACAAATATTCCTACATTGCCTTTCATGATAACTGTAATTTGCGAGGTTTTATTTATTTTTGCTTGTGGTACAGCGACACACGCTTCAGCACCATTAACGGTATAATAGCAAACGTTAATTCCGCTTCCTGTCGTATAAGCCGTAAGTCCTTGTTTGTTAGTTTGATCATATGATCCCCATAAATTATAACCTGCTGTAAAATCAGTGATTTTAAAAACAGTTGAAAAGGTTATGTTTTGGCCTAATTCTTTTTGATTAAAATGGGTGTTGACAAATGAATTGGCACCATCAAATATTAAATGATTAGTACTATGTGTAACAGCGGCTGTGGTGGCATCATGTTTATTACCACTTTGGTCTTTCCATATGTTATCATATGGTTTTTGTAAACCATCATACATAGCAAAAATTTGATCAGCTTTGGCGTAACCTGTTTCGACGTTTGTCAAGGCATTTTCTTTTAGTTTATCCATGCTTAATTTACGATTACCTAAAATAGCTAAGGTACTCATCATTATAACAAGGAATAAAGCAAGCATTCCATATAATAATGCGGATGAAATAAATCCTTTTTCTTTCATACTTGCCCTCCTTATCTTAATACAATTATATAATAATTTGTTTTTGATAGCAAGGCTGATATTAATTTTTATACAAAAAATAGACCTTTGTCATTACTTGGTCTATTTAACTTACATACATTATACTAGGTGATAGGTATGAATAGAGGTTGGTGGTGTGGCCGCGGTAAATGGTGTATATTTTGTTTGATAAGTGTAATTCTATTATTCTATCAAATAATTATAACGTTATTTATCATCACACGATTTAATGTTTTCTTGCTTTTCCTTTTCATTATTTGTGCTTTTCTTTCTTTTTTTAAACTGTTTTGGTAATATACTGCGATTTAAAAATGGTATCGATTTCACGGCTGATTTTTTGGCAAGTGTTATACTCTGAATCATTGAATTCAATAATATCAGGAAGACTTATTAAAATGAAAAACAATTCTTTTTCATCTTCCGTTAAAGGATAATGATTCTCATATTCGCGAAGTACATCAGAAAACTCAAAATCTAAAGCGTGGTTTTTGTATAATTTATATAAATCAAAAACTGGGCTACCAATCTTAGCTTTATCCCAACTAATTAAATAAGAATTTTCGTTTCTTATGAAATGATCTAATTTTAGATTATTATGCAAAACAACATTACGTTGTTTTCTTTTTTCTTTAACCAGCTTATGCCATTTTTCTAAACGGTCTTTACAATTATCAATTGTTTGATAAATGGTGGTTATATTGCGTGCTAATAGAAATTCACTAGGGCTCATATAAACCTTACTTTCAATAACGGTTATTAAATCTGTATAGTAACCATATAAATAATTTATATTATTATCTAAATCTTCATACATTTGCTCATAATCGTTAACATCAACCTCTTTATAGTGGGTTGTTTTACTATGCAAAAGCGACACCAATAAAATCATGTCTAAAATCTTTTGCTCTTTAGGAATATCTAAATCTTCTAAATATTCCGTGATTTGATAATCATCATCTAAAGGATCATTAACAATTCCTGGCATATAATCAAAACTTCTGGTTCTTAAATAATCAAATATATCGAGATTTAACTTTTTATCCTTATAAACATATCTCCCAGAATTAGTATCGACAATGTTTACGTTTCCAATTTTTTCATACCTATTTGGCACTAATGAATACTTTTTTAATGCCTCGTTAATTTTCATTTGCGGGAACAATTAGTTTATCGCCGATTTTTATATCTGATAGATTGTTATAAGCTTCTAACTGTTCTCTTGACACTCCGTAGTCTCCTATTATTGATTCTATTGTATCATTTTCTGTAACAATATGAACTTTATAAACTACATATACTTCATTTTCATCAAGCCCATCAAATAATGATTTAACATTAATACTTTCGCGGCTGTCATCAGTTTCTTCTTTGGTCTCTTCTCTTTCTAATTCTACTACTTCTTTAGTAGAATCTTCTTTTACTTCCTCTTTGGCTGCTACTTCAGCTTCTTCAACCTCTTCAGTTATTTCTTCACTTCGCTCCATAACCGGCTCCTCCTTTACTTCTTCGACATTGTCGACAGTTAATTCTATATTAACTGATAATACTTTGTTATTAATAACTTCATAGTAGAAATCACTAATGTCAACTTCAGCGTTGTCGATATAATATTTTTTATCGATATTAATATTAAATGGCAATTCATATTCAAAATTGTCGAGATTAACACTTGTATCGGCCATTTTATAATCACCACTGACAATAAATTTACCAGCAATTAAGTTTTCTTTTTTTACATCGACTTCATGTTCTAGTGAAATACTATTGATCTCAGCTATGTTACTATCAAACATTATATCTTTTTTAAATGGAACTAGTTTTTTCATTATATCCCCTCCTAAGTAATTATATTAATTTATATTTTTTATATGCCTTTACTAAGCTGTTTTTCTAATGGTTTAATACTATATCCTTTGCTTGTTATGTAATTGATAATATTTTCTAATTCACCTTTTAATTCAGAGTTGACATTTAAGGAAATTATGGCGCCAGGTGTTAAACTTTGTTTTACAGTTATAAATGGTCTTTTATTAACCACTTTTGTAGGGATTATAGTATAGGAATTTTGAAGATCGCAAATTTTAAGAATATCTTTATCTGGTTTTTCAGTATAACAATAATTATATTTTTGAGTAGCTGCACTAGTAATAATTGTTTTCATCCAAACGAAATCGCTGTCACTATAATCTTCATTATTACTCAAATTACCAATGGTGTGACCCTTTTGTAATAGTCTTATAATTAGATTATGGTTTTGCTCTAAGTATTTACTAGTAATATAAAATGTAGCTTTAATTTTATGATTATCTAAGATGCCAATTATATCATTAATATTTGTATGATTATCAACTTTAAAAATAAGAGATACACTTTTTTCATTAGGGTTTCCACTTATAATATATTTATCGGTATTATTTTTTAAACCTTCTTTAACAGGAATATTTTTATAAACTAATAACTTATCATTAAAATAACCTATTTGTTTCATCTTTTTATAACTCTTTTTAACATCAACTTCTTTACCGCTAATACCTGGAATAATAGTATTACTTTTAATTGTGGCTTCAATAGGTTTTGTTTTATATTCTGGACTTTTAGTTTTTATTTCATTTAAGAGTTCATCGCTTAATTTAGCAGTAGTGCCTACTTCCTCGGTATACATAAAGCTGCCAATTAATAATGCGATAATTCCTATAACTTGAAAAGTTCGTTTCATAGCCTCACCTATAAAAGTATATGATGATGTTTTATTTTTATAAACGCTTTTCACTCTTTTTATTTTACTTCATATTATATTATGGAAGGAGGGGTTACATGGGACCATATACAAATTATTATATGCCTGCTCAAACGACATTTAGAGGTCCAGGCGGAAGGCCACCAGGGGGACCGGGCGGAAGACCTCCAGGAAGGCCTCCAAGACCACCAATGAATAATAATCGATTGGTAGGCGGCGGCTTCTTAGGACCATTTTTATTAGGGGGACTTACAGGCGGTTTAGTAGCACCATTTTTCTATGGCGGATATAATAATCGTCCAAATTACTATTACCCAGCGCCATACTATCCTCCATATTATAGACCATACTAAAAAAGACCTATCATCTGATAGGCTTTTTTGTTATATAAAACTAACATGCATATTTTACTTGTAGGTTATGAGAAGAGAATAGTAAAATAAACGCGCTAGTTATATGGAGCTTTATAAACTCCGGTAGAACAACTACTTTTTTGTAATTGTTCTCGTCGGAATTTATAAATTTAATATTTTATAATGTAATTAACAACCATATATGGCTGTAAATTAGTAAACGAAGAACCACTTCCTGTTGAACTAGTAGTAGTAGCACTGCCGCTGAAAGTACTTGATACTGTTCCCTGTGCTGTCACAGTATGGGTATGGTTGCCAGCAGAGCTTGTTGTTTTTGTGACATAATCTTCCGAACCGCGAATTCCGTAAGTGGAACCTGAAGCTGACCAATATATGCTAGAGTTTTGAAAGTAAGCCGATAAAGTGTGAGTATGTGCACCTGATGAACTAGTAGTCACGCTACTACCAGTAAAGCTACTTGATACGGTCCCTTTTGGTGTTACTGTGTGAGTATGAGCTGGAAGATTTGCTGTTGATAGTGTATTATTTATTTCTCCACCAGTTTGTCCAAGGGTTGTAAATGTACTACTACTTTTCCCTACAACAACTTTTCCACTTAAGTTTGGTACATTGAAGGTTGTACTTCCATCTCCAGAGCCATACGTTGTCCCAATTACTTTGAATAAATCAGCATAAGTTGTTCTTGATACTGCTTGTCCGTTGCATAATAAATATCCGCTTGGTACTGTATCGCTAGCATAAGTTTCTATTACTCCAGGATTCATTCCATTGGCATCCCCCACTACTAACTCTGCTTCCGCTTTCTCCATCGAAGAACCAATAGCAAATGTTATTATCAAAGTAACAATTACAGATATAGAAATTATTATTAGATCTCTTTTCACGCTATTCCTCCTTTAATATTTAATAATATAATTTTCAACTATATATGGCTGAAGATTAGTAAATGATGAACCATTCCCTATAGAGCTTGTCGAAGTTGCACTTCCAGAAAATGTGCTGTATACGGTTCCTTTAGCAATAACAGTGTGAGTATGTGTTCCATTTGAACTAGTGGCTTTAGCAACATACCCTTCTGACCCGCGAAACCCTAAATTATTAGTTTCTTTTGCCAATAAATAACTACTGCTATTTTGAAAATACGCTGTTAATGTATGTGTGTGCGCACCTGATGAACTAGTAGTCACGCTACTACCAGTAAAGCTACTTGATACGGTCCCTTTTGGTGTTACTGTGTGAGTATGAGCTGGAAGATTCGAGGTCGTTAATGTACTATTTATTTCACCACCTGTTTGGCCAAGAGTCGTAAATGTACTACTACTTTTTCCTACAACTACTCGTCCATTCAAGTTTGGCACATTGAAAGTTGTACTTCCATCTCCTGCTCCATATGTTGTTCCAATTACTTTAAACAGATTGGCATAAGTTGTTCTTGATACTGCTTGTCCATTGCATAATAAATATCCTCCAGGGGGCGTGGAACCAGCATTTATTTTTATTATTCCCGCGGGGGTTGAATCTATATTAGTAACAGTATAGGTATTACTTACTATATTAGTTCCATCGCTAGATTTTGTAGATATAATCCTTTCGGAAATAAATTTTATACTAAAACTATTACTTGGGAAGTCAGACCATGTTGTTCCACCGTCAACACTATATGTGTTTGTACAGGTAGTACATACTGCTGTTATAGTTACTGTTTTGCTTTGTGTCCAAAGGTTTCCATCTGTGTCCATTTTGTATGTTGCTCCATTTATTGCGTTTGTTGTTGTTTCTATTAATTCTGAAATATTTTGCCTTCCTACTCCAGATGTTACCCTTACTTTAATGTTGTAAGATGTGTTATGGGTAAGTCCTGTAAAGGTATAAGTATTACTTGTTCCATTTGCTACCCAAGTAGCTCCATTATCTTTACTGAACTCATATTTGCTTATTCCTGAAGTAGCGCTTGCTGTAGCTACTGCTGTTATACTCTTTGTCGTTTTACTTGTACTTACACTTACTGTTGGATTGGTATTATCAAACTTAAAGGCAGAACTTACTACTTGATTTGATGTGTTCCCACTTACATCTGATAAGGTCCCTGCTTTTATCCATAAGTAATATGTCCCTGTTAATGTAGATGATGTTGTCGCTGGTACTGTTACACTAGCTGACTTTGTTCCTGCTGCATTTGTTGAAGTCACACTTGACCATGTGCTTGGGGCAGTTGCACTTGATGTTGACCATGCATAGTATATTGGCTGACTTGCTTTTAATCCACTTCCTGTGTCAGCTAATGTTACGGTTACGGCTTTTCCTCCACTTACATATGTACTTTGACTATTTGGATTTAAACTTATTGTTGGTGCGGTCGTATCTGTCCATTTGGCATATAGTGTTTGATTACTGG
>UMKT01060357.1_pt1 | contig 42223 bp, 56 predicted proteins | sample 1966401 | NCBI WGS metagenome assembly UMKT01 (sample SAMEA4836185, study PRJEB28245) | human gut metagenome | biome: gut microbiome; material: fecal sample | place: Denmark | collected 2008
GTTGTTGATGTATGCCGCAACCTTCTGTAAGTATTCCTCATTCTCATATCCTGACAGTGTGTAAACCTTTCCGTCTATTACCACCTCGGCATTTGTTTTTGCAGACATTTAATCATCCTCCGTTTTCACATTTATTCAAACCAGCTATATTAATATCAATTTCAATATCAAATACTTAATTATTATATGCCTTATAGATATAAATTGCAACTTTAAGCCCTTTTTCTCTCAAAATGCTCAAAGGCAAGGTCTGTCGCCACACGTCCCTTTGGTGTGCGGTTTATGAAGCCGTTCTTCACCAGATACGGCTCGTAAACATCCTCAATGGTTCCGGCATCCTCACCTATTGCCGCCGCAAGCGTATCAAGGCCCACCGGTCCTCCCGCAAACTTGTCAATGATGGTGAGAAGTATATTTCTGTCGTTTAAATCCAGTCCGTACTTGTCCACCTCCAAAAGGTCCAGCGCAAAGCTTGCCACATCATAGGTGATTTTGCCGTCATACTTGACCTGCGCAAAATCCCTGACACGCTTTAGCAGTCTGTTTGCAAGTCTTGGCGTACCTCTTGAGCGTCTTGCCATCTCGTAGGCTCCCTTTTCATCTATCTCTACTCCAAGCACCTTTGCGGAATTGACGATAATATGCTTTAGCTCATCGACAGTATAAAACTCCATGTGATTTACCACACCAAACCTGTCGCGAAGAGGCGCTGACAGCATACCCGCCCTCGTTGTTGCACCTACAAGTGTGAATTTTGGCAGGTTGAATCTGATTGACTTTGCAGACTCGCCCTTTCCAATCATGATATCAATGGCGTAATCCTCCATGGCAGGATAAAGCACCTCCTCCACCTGACGGTTTAGTCTGTGAATCTCATCGACAAACAGTATATCTCCCTCAGAAAGTCCGTTGAGTATGGCTGCCATCTCTCCTGGCTTACCTATTGCAGGACCGGAGGTCACCTTTATCTTTGTGCCCATCTCATTTGCAATGATTCCTGCAAGTGTTGTCTTTCCAAGCCCCGGAGGTCCGTAAAACAGCACATGATCGAGCGCCTCGCCCCTTGATTTTGCGGCTTCAATATATATTTTTAAATTGTCCTTTATCTTCTGCTGACCGATATAGTCATCAAAATACATAGGACGCAGGGATTTCTCTATCTTTATGTCCTCTTCCTGCAATTGTGTGGAAATTACTCTTTTCACGTTTTGTTCCCCGTTTCTGTTTTAAGCTTACAGCTTTTCCAATCAGCCCATATTTTTGAGCGCAAGCTTCAGCACATCCTCTACATCCATATCATCTGTGATATCAACCTTGGACACTGCCTTAAGACTCTCAGTAGATGAGTATCCAAGCGCATTGAGCGCCATGACAGCATCATTTTTCACAGCGCTGTTCATGGATACAGCAGCACCGGATGCCTGATTCTCAAGCTTCTTTTCAAATGCATCCTCGAGCGACAGCTTGTCCTTTAAATCAAGTATTACTCTCTGAGCCGTCTTTGCACCTATTCCGGGCGCCTTTGATATAGCCTTTGAATCGCCCGATAGAATCGCAAAACGCAAATCATCGGCAGACAGAGTTGACAGAATCGCAAGACCGCCCTTTGGTCCGATTCCGCTGACTGTAATCAGCAGCTTAAAGATTTCAAGATCATCCTTGCTCAAAAAACCGTAAAGTATCATGGCATCCTCCCTGACACATAGGTAGATGTAAATTTTTACATCCTCTCCCTCGTCGGGTAGCATATCAAAATACTGCGTCGGTATGTAAATGAGATAGCCTACACCTGCTGCCTCCACTACAATGCTGTCTATATTTTTTTCTGCAAGCTCTCCTTTTATATATGCATACATTGAATCCATTTGTTACTGTTTCGTCTGTAGCCTGACACACAGGCATAAAAACAGCAGCATCTCCTTTTGTTATTAAATATACGTAGATTACAGCCCATTAAAACTATACATGAAAGCTGTCAGAAATCCTTAAAAGCACCTGTGAAGCTACTATTCCAATCACAAGTCCCGTGATGCATCCTGCCACAAGAAGCACCGGAATATAATACACCACGCTGTAGGTTGACAAAACTATAGCCGCAACTATTATCTGTCCTATATTGTGACACACTCCACCGACCAGGCTTATTGAAACCGAACTGAATTTATCTGATTTCTTAAGCAGGTACATAACGATAAAGCTTAGTATACAGCCTGCCAGTGAATATATGATGCTGAATGCATTTCCAAACATAAAGCCTGAAAGCACCGCGCGAAATACACATAGCAGAAACGTCTCCATGGGTGCTGCTATATAAAGCATGATTACTGTCACTATATTTGTAAGTCCAAGCTTCACTCCCGGTATGCCTACCGCAAACGGTATAAGTGACTCAACATAGCTTAGCACCAGTGCCAGTGCCATAAGCATACCAAGATATGCAATCTTTCTGGTTTTCATTTATCTCATTCTTTCTATAAAAATGTTCGGGTATCACTTGGATATCGAATCTATATCGGATTTCATGTCGCTTTTTACCGTCACAACAACCTTATTCGGCAGACAGATAATCGACTCTCCCTCCTTGGATATCGCCTTCTGCTTCACACACAGATGATCCGGACAGTCGGCAGAGGTCATATCTGCCACACCGCCCTTTATGACAAGGGTGTTAGTAATATCGCCATCGCCGTTTTTTATCTCAATTGTATCATCCTTTGAAAGCGGATATGTGCCATAGGCCCTTCCATCGATAGTCACCTCGACACATGCATCGCTATCCAAATCCTGCCCATTTAAATATACAAGCTTCCATATAAGAAGCAGAGCGACAGAGATAATTACAATAACCGATATCAGGATTATATCATTTCTGCCAAAACGCTTACGCATCCTCTTTTATCTCTCCCATATAGTAAAAGCCTCTGCACTCATTAAGCTTCACATTGTAGATATTTCCAATCATATCCTCGGTACCCGGAAAATGTACGATTGAATTATTGTCCATACGTCCGGTCACATAGCCGTCCTTCTGGTCGTCCATTTCCTCTGCAAGTACCGGCACCACTTTGCCCTCATAGCATTTTGCCTTTTCTGATGAGATAGTCTGAACCTCCTTTAAGAGCCTGTCAAACCTGTCCTTAACCACATCATCCGGCACCTGATTCTCCATGGTAGCTGCGCGTGTGCCTGTTCTCTTTGAGTAAATAAATGTAAAAGCACTGTCATATCTGACCTGCTTGACAACATCCATTGTCTCAAGGAAATCCTCCTCAGTCTCTCCCGGGAAGCCCACAATGATATCAGTTGTGATTGCAATATCAGGAATCTGCTCACGAAGTCTCTTTACCTCGTCGAGATATTTTTCCTTGTCATAGTGCCTGTTCATCTCCTTAAGCACTCTTGAGCTTCCTGACTGAAGCGGCAGATGCATATGCTTGCACACCTTGTCGCACTCCTTTATTGCCATAATCAGGTCATCGGATAAATCCTTTGGATGAGATGTCATAAAACGAATCCTCTTAAGTCCCTCAATCTTATTGACCTCGCGAAGAAGCTCTGCAAAGGTTATAGGATTGTCAAGAGTTTTACCGTATGAGTTGACATTCTGTCCGAGAAGCATTATCTCGCACACTCCGTCTGCAACAAGCTTTTCTATCTCTCTTATGATATCCTTAGGCTCCCTGCTTCTCTCACGACCTCTTACGTATGGCACAATACAGTAGCTGCAGAAATTGTTGCAGCCAAACATGATATTGACACCTGATTTGAAAGAGAACTTTCTCTTCACCGGCAGATCTTCGACAATCTGATTGGTATCCTTCCATATGTCAATCACCTGTGAGCCAGACTCGATATTGTTGCACAAAATCTCTGCAAACTTGAATATATTGTGGGTTCCGAATACGATATCTACAAACTTATAGTGCTTTTTGATATTTTCAACAACCTCCGGCTCCTGCATCATGCAGCCGCAGAGAGCAATCTTCATCAGAGGATTCTTTTTCTTGTAATTCTGCAGATACCCAAGTCTGCCGTACACCTTGTTGTTAGCATTCTCACGTACGGTACAGGTGTTGTATACAATGAAATCAGAGTGCTCATCAGTTCCTTCCACGTAGCCTATCTGCTCGAGTATTCCGACAAGCTTTTCTGAGTCGCGGGCATTCATCTGACACCCGAATGTCTTTAAAAACAAGGTTAGTGGTCTTCCCAGTTCTTCGGACTTTTTCTTGACATACTGCCTAGCCTTTGCCATGTAGTAGTACTGTCTCTCAGGCTCGTGGGTTGGCGGTGTCTGGGTGATATCTATGTCATCTAAGTTAATCATGTGTTTTTCCTCTCTTAATTAATCTCATGTGAGTATAGCACATTCATTCGATATTTTGCAACAAATCATTGTCAATCAGACAATTAATGTATTCATTCACGCTCATGCCTCTCTTGGAGGCAGCGCTTTTGATTTTTTCTTTTTTCCCCGCTTTCATTGTCAGGTTGATTCTATCATATTTTTCTTTGATATATTTATTAATGTACTGGTTTTGATTAAACTCACTCATATTATTTGTTCCTCTTTTCGTTTACGATGTATATTATAACTAAGATGTCAAATATTATCTGACTAACTAAAAATAATGTTTCCATTTTACTACCTCCATTGACTTTTTCGTATTTTCGTAGTAAGTTGAGAGTGTGGGGAGCTTTCCGCTCCCCTTTTACTCAACTGTTTGTTGGTTACTTGTTGAGTATTAAGTTTAGCAATTGTAAAATCATTGTTATCAGATTTATAATTGCTGTGGCAAGAATGATGTTTTGAAGGGCTTCATTCTTGCCTTTTTTCTTTTGTCGTTTCTTTTTCTTACTCACTTGTCTTACCTCCTTACATGATTATAATACCGCATTATACGCATAATGTCAATAGCATTTTGCGCATAATGTTATTTTAAAATAAAAAACAGGACATCCATCAATCTGACAGATGCCCTATGTGATAATAATTATTTAATTTGTTGAGTCGGTCGGCAGCTCATTGGTGTACTTTGATAGCGCCTTTTTAACTGTGCGCCACACCTTTTTGACTGGTAAACCGCACAATGACATATTCTTTAATATACTGACTATCTCGTATGCAATATATAACAGTGCGAAAAACTCCATCGTTCCGACTGTCTGTCCCGGAAGATATGTTCTTGCCCCTTCCGGGATAAATCCGATGAGGTTCAATCTTATAATTGAGTCGACCAGAGCCAGGAGCACAAGAGAAATCAACATACCGACCTTTCTGATTGCTCCATTGATTCCAAAGTTTGAATTGAACTTTTTTTCCTTGATTGCTCGTAATACTCCGAAGATAGTGTCCATCACTATGCAAATAACTACTATCTCCATAATTTTGTTGCTTGCTGTTGTCATAAAAAATCTTGTAATATCATTCATCATTTTTTTCTTATCCTTTCAAGAGTCTGTATGTTGTGAGTAATCCGACATATGCGTCCTGTGTCAGTCCTCTGTTCTTTTGGAATACCTTCACGCATTTAGAAAGATAGTCCGTCCACTTTCCGTAATCTGTGTCTAACTTCGTGAAGCTGTATACATCGTGCAGTGTTCTTCTTAACCACTTGATTGCAGTCGGGCAGTTATGTTTCTGACCACTCCACAAATTGTGGCTCTTTGCGAATGCCTGCGAGTCGGCTCCGAACTTGCCATCTTCTTTCAAGGCATCAGCTCCTTTGAGGTCGAAGCCTACATTCATAGCGTGCTGCCATTTTCTGACCTCTTCACTTTCCAAGTAATAGTCAACATTACCCTTCCAGCTCTCATCGCTCGGCTTGGCCGGTGCGGGTGCAGGCTGGCTTGTTGCTGTTGTATCTTTTGCTCCAAGCTCCACATATAAGAGGTTGGCATCTGTGCTGTTATTGAGTCCGGAGCAAGTGAATGCACTGGTGTACTGCCATCCATACAGGCTGTGTACAATGGCAGGCTTCTTGGCATCGTTCGGATCGTCCCCGATTGTCATTCCCTTAGTTGATGGATAACGCGCGATCCAGAATGGACAGTTAATCTGATTAGCATATGGCAGAATATAGGTATTGTAGAAGCTTAGCCCGGTGTACACTCCAAAATCAAGCCCTGCCGCCTTGATTTCTGACTGATATGTGTTGATGATGTCGATTAAGGTCTGTCCAAGTCCCTGCTGGCATCTGTCCTCTACATCAAGCCATACGAATGTCTTTCTTCCGGCAAGTACCTCAATCACTCTCTGTGCATCCGTCTTTGCCTTTCCTAATGTAGTTGCGTACGAATAATTATATACACCCTGAATCGGCATTCCGGCTTCTGTACAGCCTTTCCAGTTCTGCTCGAAGGTCTTGTCCGGGTTCAAGTCCTTTCTGATGATTTTTAAAATGGCAAACTGTACACCAGCCCATTTTACTTTGCCCCAGTCTATTGCTCCCTGGTATGATGATACATCAATTCCTTTCATGATGTCTCTCCTTTCGTTCTGTGCATTTGTATTAATGTTGTTCATAAGCTTGCGCCCCTTTCTTTATATTATAAGAGCCGGCACCTCATTTAATCTCATTTCTAATGATAAAGATGTATATAGTTGATTTAAAGCAGGCAGTATTTATGAATTTAAATGTAGTTTTATAAAAATATAATTTTATCTACCATAAACTCTATAAACACACTGACAAGTTGTATCTTTGCCAAGTATTACACTGCGAAGCCACGAAGATCTGTTTTGAATACTATTTCTTGCTGTATTGTAGACTATACACCATGAAGTGTAATTATTACTATCATAGTAATTTCCGTCTAAAAATAAGAATTCAAGATTCTTAGATTCTGATATTGGGAAAACGTAATCTCTTGTAATATATGAATCCCCTGAATAAAAAAACATAAAATTTACTCTTAATTCTTGATAATTTTTAATATTGGATATTACATGCTCATTAACATCTCCAAATTCTCCGATTTTTTTCCAATCTTGCTTATTTGAAAGATTGCCTAAACTCTGGTTTAATGCACTTATAGCTCCAGTACACGTTCCATCCCCTATCTTGGATATGTCCGTTTTTCCTATCCTCTTTGTGATAAAATACTTTAATCCTGTAAGGTCCAAATATTTTGCCATTTTTTCTCCTTCTTTCTATGCAAATGCCGCATCTATCTCACTATTGGTTATTGCAACCATATCTGACTGCTTTATATAGCTGCTTAGATCAATTTCTCTTGTACCTAATTTTTCATACTTATTGTTGATCCATAAATATTCATCATACACATTCTGTCCACTTCCAGAATTGGCAATTAAATAAAACGTTCCCTTAACGCCTGTTGATGGCAATGTCTGCACTACTTGAAAATCCAATTTAGTAATACCGGCCATCGCTGTTGAAATGGCCGATGTTACAAATGCTGTTGATGCGGCCTGAGTATTATTTGTACCAGCTGATGCTGTTGGCACTTTGGGTGTACCAGTAAAAGACGGACTCGCTATAGGTGCTTTCTTAGCTAGCTCAGCCTGTACTGCCTTGTTTTGTACCGGGTTTGTTGAAGTGTTACTCAGTTCACTATCTACTGTTGTCTTATTTGCACCTTCCGCTATTCCATCAAGCTTTTTCTTATCACTTACTGACATAAGACCATGTGCAGTCTGTGTTGCATCAGAATAAGTTGTATTTGTCGGTGTTCCATATGTACCATCCCCTCGTAAATACTTTCCCTGATCGCCAGCTGCCGGTGCAGGTACCAATCCTGACGTTCCAGCTGCTGAAGCTGTTGCACCTTTCATAACAGCATACGTTGTATTTTCTTTCGGTGGTGTATATCCAAGTGCTTTTATTACATTATCACTTGTAAGCTCTCCTCTGATAGTTTGTGATGATTTGTTTTCAACATTGCCTAATCCGATTTCTTCCTTTGAATGTTTGTGTCCTTTATCACTTTTATCTCCCAATAGAGTTTTAATTTTACTAATGATGTATACTGCACCTGTAAGATTTAAATATTTATTTTCCATAGTTCTCCTTTCTGTTATCTAAAGTCCATTAAATATAGCCTCTATTTCTTCAATGGTAATAGCATTATCATTATTAACTGCATTCACCTCCTCCGGGGTGTATGATGGTTTATTTTGTGCTTTAGCCCATTCTGGTATGGTTGGATCTGTCTCATACATATCTCCTGATATTTCTTTTCCATTCAAGCGTGGTTTGTTTTTTAGCTGTTCATAATCATCCATTATGTATATTTGCTCACATTCAATTCTTAATTCAGTATCATTTTCCATTTCAAGTTCAATTTCTGTCATATCATCCCCTCTTTCAATATATCTTCAACTGGTACTGACTTGATATTGCTTGCAATTACATTTTCATCTTTTGTCTTTGCCCTGACCTGTATCAATACATTCTTCATAGCATCAAGCTGCAGTGTTTCATCTTGAGATAATTTAATAAATAATGTTTCATCCGAAGTATTCAATTGATCCATGGACTTCTCAAACTCATATTTTCCCTGTTTAAAGGTTACATATATTTTTTCCAAATTATTTATATCACAACCTTTTAATTTTATTTTGATTGTTGGAGTTGTTCCTCTTCTCATACTTCACCTCTTGTCTCAAAACTTATATTGCATCAATTTCCTTGGTACTTATAGTTTCTATTTTATCTACTTTTTGATTGACACTTTCAATTTGTTTTCTAACAGCCTCCCCCGCTGTATCGTATGACTCTCCTGCAAATCCTTTTCTCACATCCTTAAGCTCTGCTTCGTAGTTGCCAAATCTTTTTAACAATTGTTCCACAAGTGTAGTCTGATTTTCCTCTTCCTCATCACCAAATCTCATTTTTCCAGTACATTTAACAATTATGTTGAACGATATCAGCTTACTGTCACCATCTATCACTCTGATCTGCATAACATTCTGCCCTGCATGAAAAAATGACTCAGAAGGAATAATCGTGATCGTATTTCCATCCACTTCTGCCAAGGCTTTATTAGGCTCAGCCATAGTGCTTGTACACATACTGTACACAACTGCTGCCGCTGATGCCGGAATATCATAATCACTCACGTCAAACTCTATTGCTATTGAGTTGGTGCCTTCCGTTACCTCTATTGGGGCCTGTAATACATTCTTCGTAACATAGATATCTCTTTTTATGGTCTGCATTTAATTCTCCCTTCATTCTCTAAAAGTATTTTTGTATTGATGCTCGAAACATTAATAGGCATTTTGCTGAAGCCATTAGGCAGGAACAAACCTTACTATGTATCTTCCTGCATTAAGATAGTCATACCATGCTCTTGCATTCTGCTTTCTCTCATCTTCCTTCTCTGTTCCGGCACGCTCAAAATTTTTAAGATATGCTGATGCCAGATATTCCGGAGTTTCTGTACTCGCTTTAAATTGAGCCCAGGTTAATTTGTATGTTTCCACTGATAACCATTCTCCCGATGACTCCGTCAACTGATCTATCCAATATAACTGTCCAATTCCATCGCCAATCTCGTATCCATTAGCTGTTGCCCAGTTAGTATACTTTGACGCCGGAGTCCACTGCACCAATCCATAGCCACCGGAATAGTTGCCCTCTTTAAGGCTTTGCCACAATCCAGGATTAATGGTTGATTCTCTCTGCATATTTCCAAGCAATCCTGAGATTGCATTGAGAGTCCAGCCTTTATCACTTAGATATGTATAAATTTCTTTGGCATTGCTTTCCATCTCTCCCTGCGACAAATATTTATTATTACTAATCATGGATAAACACCCTCTTTCGATTTTCCTCCTACGAGTATGCCTCCGACATAATCCTCATAAGTTCCATCAGAATACTCTACTGTTCCGGTAAATCCGTTATAGCCGTTTACACCGAATGACTGGCAATCAACATATACCTCGCCAGTCTTAAACATTCTAAATAATGCATTTTCAGTACCGATTTTAAAAATTTCATTACTTACTGCAAAAATTCTCCCGACAGTATTACCACTTTTGTCCATGATCTTCATCTCACCATCTGAGATCTCTGCTCTTCGGCCAAATTCATCACTTCCGCAAGTGTATCTTCCATTAGTGAGGATTCCATCTTTATCGAGAGTGGTCATCACCGCACCAGAACCATTCAGGATTTTCATAATCCCTGCCTTATTATCACGGCCTCCTAATGTAAGTGTCCCTCCATAGATACGATCAGCAAGCATTGTCCCAGCAATTATGTAATCAGCAAAAAATCCCTGTCCTGTTCCGAATGTGCTCCAGATCCAGTCTTTTCCATCTGATGTACGTTTTGATGCGATTTCAAATCCCATAGAGCCAAGACACATAGCTCCGAACGTAGGTGAATCAGGGTTTAAATCCTCAAAAAGCATGGCTCGTACATCCTGCTTTTGAGCTACATCACGTAGTGCATGAAACTGTGTTTTTACTGCATCCAGTATTCCCTGCACCTGAGAGCCGATCACAGATCCATCTTCTCTGATTGCGCTCTCAATTCGGTTATTAATACTGACCTGATTTGATATGTAATCAAATTGATAATCGCCCAGCGATACAGATAATATGCGGTCATTCACACAATCCCACTCTAATTCCGTAACTCTTGCATCTGTAACTATATCAAGATTATTGTTTCTACAATGTACGGTATCACCAAGAGACACTTCTACAAGCCCCTTGACATCGGCATACAGCTCTGTATCCTCAATCATTACCATATCCACAGATATAGTTACTTGAGGCTTGTCTGCCCCCGCTTCCCACTGTTCCTGACAGCGTTTTCTAAGTGCAGCCTCCAGTTGTGCCGGTGTATCGCATATGATCACACCTTTCGATTCATCATCTTCCTGTGCATCAGCTCTCATTTTTACATCTTCAAATTTCATTGTTGAATATTTGACTGTTGGATATTTGTCTATAAGAGGGGAATCAACCCAAGGAGCATCCCCATCTATCTGATATCCGTTATATGCCTGTGGAATGATCCGGGTAACCACATTTCTTAGGTCAACCTCCTCTTTCATTCCGTTCTCAGCAATGTTTTTTCCGTAAAGGATCTCAACACCTCTGTCGCTGCCAGCATGACGATTTATTATCGCTTTGTAATTATCATATACGATTTCACCGCCCCATCTCTTAACAAAAGAATTCTCATCGTCACCATTGATTGCTTCGATGAGATTTTTATTTTGGTAATATGCAGTTCCAGTCGATGTAATATCTGTTTCGGCTGTATACTTTTTATTCGGTGCAGTCATGATATCAAGAGCCTGCTGCCCTGTTTTGTCAGTTGGACGGACATCCAAAAGGAAACAATCATCTGCCGCATCCATAAATATAGGCTGCAGATCAGCAGATATTCCTGAATCACTTTTTTCCTTATGAGTTATTCTGAAAAGCTGCTCTCCATTAAAGGAAGGCATCTTAACAACTGCTCCCTCTTTAATATACTTCCAGCGGTCTTCTGAATCCTTTGGATGTTCAAGCGTTACCTCCCATATTCCATTCAATACGGCATGAACGGATGCACTTGAAGGAAATAATGACATATCTCCGTTCTGATCAAAGTTTGTATTTTCAATGTTATATATCTGGATCATAAGCACCTCCAATTAGGTATCACTTTCAGATTTCCTCCGTAAAATTCAATCTTGTTGTTTCCCGGCTGTAGATACATATCTTCATAATTTCCTGACACTTTGGTATTATTCAAAGTACCATCCTCGCGATACGCGATCATCCGATCTGTATCTATGGTCAGATTTTGACCAACATTAGCAGTCATCGTTTTTCCATTGATCTTAAGCGTACACATACCTTCTGCTGCGATCTTATATGTCGGATGACACTCTATATAAGGATTCCAGCAAACATCTTCTATGTCATATTCCATTGCACCATCTACGGAATATTGGAGCCCATCCAGTGTGTGAAATATCGCTGTAAAATTGCCTATCCGCTCAGATGTCCTCTCATTATCATCTAATTCAACATAGGTTATTTTATAAAAAAAGCCTGCATCATCAGATATAATAAGTTTTGCATTTCTTTCTGACAGCCACTGTTTTGCCATTCTCCAGCGATCATTCCACCTGTCTACTGCTCCGATATAATTAAATGGTATCTTTATTGGTGTTGCTGCATATGTACCATTAAACTTGTATATGGTTCCATCCCGCCCTGATAGTTTTACCTCTTCCATATTCGGCTGAGCGGCAGGAATAGATATCAACTCCCGGGCAAAAATCTGAAGCGAAGAGCCTCTTATGTCATTGTATTGTATGTCCTGCATTATTTTCCTTTCGCCCCCTGTGTTGCTAATGTCTTATTTGCCATCTGCTTAAGAACGAGATTTGTAAGTAATGTGATCGACTTCTTATCTCCAATATAAATGTTATTCTCCGCAGTCATTGATATTGATTTGAATGCTTCAACGATCATTGCGGCCAATGTTGCATTATTTGCATCATTTTCTTCTCTGATGTAGTCCTTTAACAGTTTAATTGGAAGTACCGCCTCTTTTCCAGCCTCTCCCCCTCCCATCAGGGAATCTCCATTTGCACCAAATATGGTCGGACTATTCAGGATTCCTCCGTTCGCATACCAATCCACGGAAAATTTAGGTACCTTAAGTGGGGAAAGTGACCACTCTCCACTCGCTTTAAAATGAGGCAACTTTATTTTTGGTAATTTCCAATCGAAATCGAAGAATCCTTTAATCTTATCAATAGCTCCCTTGATAAAATCGGCTACAGCTCCGAATATGGCATTTACACCATCCCTGAACCATTCGCACTTATTATAAAGTGTCACAAAAATAGCTATAAGTGCTGCAACTGCCGCAATAATTATAAGTATTGGATTAGCGACCATGACTGCATTTACTGCTGCAAAACCAGTTTTTATAGGTCCCAATACAGGTGCAATTTTAGATATAATGCCAATTAGTGATGAAACCCCTCCTGCTACCTTGCTTATGATAGAAAACACAGGGCCAACTGCTGCCACTACCAATACGCATCCGGCAATCAATCTCTGTCCTTCCGGGGAGAGCTGATTAAACTCTTCAATCAATCCGGCAACCAATTCTGTAATTTTGGTAATCAGCGGTGCAACTGTATCCGCAAGCTCAGCTGTTGCCTGTTGGAAATCTGCTGTTGCCTTATTTCCGTCTACCAAATTCTTATTGTTTTCCTGCCATTTTTTTCCTGCATCTACGAGACCCTGATTCGCCATTTCCTGCATGACCAGGTTTACTCTCTCACTTTCGCTTCCGCAAGCTGCAAGCTTTTCATTAAATGCATCCTCTGAAGTTCCCGCCCAATTGAGCATATCCGCAAAAGTCCCCGTAACAGTACTTGTTTTCACAGTCTCATTGATTGATTCTGCAAGTCCATCAATGGGAATACTATCCCCGTAAGTTGCCCATGCACCAATCGTCCCCTCAATTACCGTGCTTAATTCTTCTTGTGACAAACCTAACGCCTGAAGATTGGCCGTAGTTGTTGCAGCTGTCTGATCATCTGCAAGCACACCATATAAGGTTCTATAACTTTCCGCTGTTTGTTCTGCTGTGTACCCTGCATTTTGGCTCGACACCTCAAGCGATCCCATAATTTTACGATATTCTGCTGTTGCAGGTACTGTAGCTGCTGTTGCCGCTACTATGCCTGCTGCCGCCGTTGATATTCCACTAAACTTATCCCCTGTCTCTTTTGCTTTATTTCCAAAAGCCTGTACTTTTTCAGCATAACCTTCCGTTACAGCTGCTCCGCTTTTCAGCTTTTGCTCAACATCTTCCAGCTTACTTTTGTAACCATTAAGTTTTGTAGTAGTTTCATTTATCTCGTTCTTTTTGTCCTGAATTGCTTTTTCATCTTTATTTTCAGCAGATTTAAGAATATCCAATTGTTTTTTTAATGATTCAAGTATTCTTTCGTAATTCTCTGTTTGATTTGAAAGATACTTCTGTTCATCTTTATATTTTACAATCGACTTTATATGATCGTCATATTTCGATTTAAGAGCTTCGATTTCAATCTCATTCGCCTTAATTTTATCTGTAGACTCTGCAATTTTATCAGATAATTTCCTAATTTGTTCCTTACTTTCTGCTGCCCCGCTCTCAAGTTCTTCTGTTACTTCAGCAAGGCCTTTCTGATATTTTGTTAAACTAATCTGTGCGCTTGTAAGCTGGTTCTGCTTCTTTCGGACTGCATCCTCATTTCTGTTTTCTGCAGATTTCATTTCTTCAAGCTCACGCTTCAGAATTTCCACCTTATCAGAATAAACGTCCGTCTGTTTTGCCAGATATTCCTGACGGTCTTTTAACTTTTCAACTGCAGTAGTGCTGTCATCCCATGCCGCTTTTGCAAGTTTAAACGAATTACTATTTTCCTGAACGGCTGTATTTACCTGCTGCATCGTCTTTTGAAAGTCTGCTGCACCATCTGCCTTAAACACTAATCCAACTCTCTTCAGTTCATCCGCCATATAACGTTCTCACCATCCTCGCTTTCTTCTCACAGAATATCTCGTATTGTTCGCAAAAAAAGACGGGACATGAATGGAAGAACTCGTCCTCTGTCATTCCCATCTCTCTCGCATCAACCATATATTCAGCCCAATTTATCTCGAGCTGAATGCTTTCATCTGTGCTTTCGATTCCTCTTTTTTTTTAATTTTGTCAACTTCTTTCTGATAAGCCTCTACAACTTCAAGAAGTTCTGTTGGATCCGGTGGCACAAGCTGAAGTGCTTCATCAAATGTCACTTTTCTCCCATTGCTTCTTACCATTGCATAGATAAGCTTCGCTGCAAAATTCATCTTGTCGCTGTCTGTTGCTTTTCCAATCTTTTCAAGTTTGTCTATTCTCCGTCCAAGCTTTGAACCACCTATCTGATCAAGATAATAAATAGTTCCAAAATTCATTTTGGCTTCTATTACCGTTCCATCAGTCAATCTTATCATCTTACCTTTATTCATCTAATCAGACCTTTCCACTCACTTTCCCAACTGCTACCACAAGATCATCTTTTGTAAGTACCGGCTTACTAAAGAATTTTTCCTCTGTGAGTCCTTCCGGTGCAGATGCACTCTCTACCCTTGCAACAATGTCTCCATCCTCATTGAATGGATATGCTTTGATTTTGATTGTATCTGTCTGCTCGTTTGCCTTCTCCTCAGATGTTGATATATCATCAGAGTTCTCACTTAGCTTGCACTTCGGATACCAGTCGTATCTATATCCGCCTTTTCTTAATTTGACCACCTTACCATAAGCAAAATATGGTCGTGGTCTGTTTCCACCTGAAAGAATAAGACCATCCGCATCAACATTGTCACCACGTAATTTTGCAAGTGTATCAGCTGGGAAAGCAACGACTTCAACTTCAATATCCGTTGATGTCGTGGAGATATCGCTGTCATATACTGTACCTGAAGCATATGTATCAGAAGCCTCTCCATTTTCCGTGACTTTTACACTTTTAACTACTTCTGTCTTCTCCACCTCTTCCGCAAATGTGGATGTCCACCTGCCATCTGTATCCATTGTATTGAAGCACAGATACTGAGCTCCTACAGTCTCCTTCATTGGTGGTCGCTTAGTTTTAATTGCCATAATTGCCTCCTGTTTTATAAATCCAATGCTGCTATCATTTTTTTATAGTATCTTTCTTTGTTCTGTTCAAATAATGGTTTCAAGTGAGCTTTGGCGCTCATTTTTTTCGTGCCATGTTCAAGCATCGGTCCGTAATACTTGCCCCATCCCACATCTATTCCTGTCTTATCACGCTTATAACTAAATGAGTCAACCAGATGTGTATATCCCGGAGCTGTGACCTTTCTTCTTGGCTTTGGCAGGCGCAACAGATCGTTAACAAACTCCTTTGCTCCCTCCTCTATTGCATCCAGAGCGCTTTTTTCGTCCACTTTTGAAAGATAGCTTCCAAGCATATCCTGAAATTCTTCCATTCCGGAATCTTCAAATGTAATATCATTCATTCATTGTCTCCAGCGAGAAATACGAGTGCCAAATTTTATCGTCTGTAATAAATTCATGCAGGATAGTTGGGTGTAGTCCCTTTTTGCGCATCATATCTCTCAGCATTATCAGCTTTTCATTTCTTGGTGTGCGAGAATAAAAGCTCACCTGCCATGTGATTTTATCTTCATAGTTGTCACCTGATGCCATCACATCATCCCATGCTATTTCCCAATAATCAATTCTCGGAAACTTCTTTCCATTATCAAGATCAGATATTCCTTCATTGACCGGACAGCCAGTGGCATGTAACATCTTACTGAGTTCCTGTTTCGTCATCATATACCTCCCTGTCATATGCCGGAGTCTTAAGTGTCAGTTCTGTTTCTTTGAAACCGTCTTTAGTGGTCACGTGAGCCACATTGTATATCTCATGCTGTGCTCCATCTATTACACAGATACACTTACTGTTGATCTGCTTATACTGTGGAATACTGATTTTCATCGTAACCTCTATTCCATCTGCAGACAGCTTAGCTCGTGTTGTATCAAATACAGAAAGCTCCCTGTACCAGATATGCATCCCGGTAGATCTTACTTTTTCCACCGGAAAGTCTTGTGAACAATCCTCCTCTATCCTGAGAAGTTCCAGCACACCATCTGTATATTCAGGCATTGCCATCCGCTTCCACCTCCGTTTCCATCTGCCACGTTAAAATCATACTTGAATAATTATCCATAAACTCACTGACTCTATGATGATATGCATAATACATGTAATTTTTAAGCAGCATCCTGTATGTCAGATCTGTTGTGATATTGCAGCCGGGATTTAAGCTCCCGACTGTACATTCACCCTCTCTTGCAAGATTTGCAAGCTGACTGTCTTCGTAATATGGCGGAATCTGGAATTCTGCCCTCATCTCTGATACCAGTGCTGTCAGTTCTGTGTTCTCCATATTACTGCCTCTCTTTTATTATTCCTGTCCAGCCTGAACGATTGTAGCCTGTGTTACAGGGAGCACATACTCCTTCAGCTTAGTTACATCAAAGATAACTGCAACATTATCATCAACCGCACGACCGTTTGCATAGCATGATGCAATAATGAGATCTGCATTTTCAATAGCCTTTGTCTGGTCATACTCATTGACTCTCACACCTGTTGTTCCCATAGTGTAGTATCCTGCAATTGTAAATGCAGCCTTACCCTTCGGACAATTTGCATCTACGATTTTCTCGATGTCAATGAATGACTTGTTGACATAGCCGCCTGTCAGAGCCTCTCCATACATGCATGGATCCACATATTCTGCCTCGTCTGACGGATTACAGATAAGATACAGCTTGTCTACAACACGCTTACCATTATTGGTAAGAGTCTTTCTCACATCTGAAAGTCCTTTAGGGCTGAATTTTGTGATGTTTGTCACAACCGTCTTAGCCTTGTTGGTACCATCGCTGTTGGATGTTCCAATCTGGCGGAAAATACCAATCGGTCCTGTCTTTCCATCTCCATCAAGATATCCCTTTACAAGACCATCCTGCATAGCTTCAGACAGAATTGCCATAAAATAACGGTCAACAAACTCAAGCGAAAGCTCTCTGATTGCCTTTGGAATAACTAAGTAAGCGGTGAGCATGTGAAGGTCAATGTTAAGTGCTGAAATCTCTGTGCTCAGCTCACCCTTAACTGAGTCTGTAAGAGCTCCCCATACTGCTGCACCTGTATGTGATGCAACGATCCACTTCTTGACATTGGCAGGTGCCATGTTGACAAGATTAAGGATTGGTGATGCTTTCTTGACATCATCAAGTGTTCTGTCAATGATTTCAGTCGGAATGATATCAATCTGATTGGCCGTGATTGACTGCTTGATATCCTTGAAGCCTTCATAGAATTTCTTTTCTTCCTGTGAAAGATTCCTGAGTCCAAGCTGCTTCTTGAAGTCGGCATCATGGCTGGCTCTTTCTGCCTCAGCAACAACCTGATTTACTAAGTCCTCATGCGCTGCCTCCTGGATCATCTCAATAGACTGCATGATAGCTTCAGCTTTCTTCTCTGCCGGAGCATCATTGAGTAACTGCATTACTTTTTCCTGAACTTCTTTGTTGATAGATTCAATCTTCATTGTTTTCCTCCTTAATTGAAAAATGAGCCCCAATCGTTGCTCTTAGGTTTATCTGCTTCTTTATGTGTCAACTGATAAAATTCAGCTAACTGCCTCTCATGTTCGCTCTTGTTACAGAGCTGTTTCTTCAGCGCCTCATTCTCTTTAAGCACCTGCTGCAAAGTGGAATTATCCGGATTTTCCGGTTTATCAAGATTTTCCAGTCCAATTTCATCGATGAAACCATACTCTAATGCCTTCTGTGGTGACAATGTGGTCTCCTTGTGCATCATTTCACGGACTTCATCCTCTGAAATCTTTGCACGCTGCATAAATAAAGCTATGCAGCTCTCCATTGCAACATCCAGATTATCTGCCTCTGCCCTTAAATCTGCTGCATTTCCTGTTACTGTTTCCCACATATCATGAATAATGGCCGTGGTGCCCTGTCCCATTATTCGTTTGTCACACGCCTGTAAAATTGTGAATGCAATAGAATGACACACTCCCATTACTATTCCGGTCTTGTATGAACCATGCTGCTTGAGCATATTATAAATCGCAGTGCCCTGATCAACGCTTCCGCCGTTCGAATTAAAGTAAATCTTAATCTCATCTGTCTCCGGAATGGCGTCCAAAAGTTCTTTAAAATGCTTTGCAGATGTTTCAGAATCTTCATACTGCCATGTTTCCCAGTTAAAAGGACCTGTCTTTTTGATTTCGTCATATATGTAAATTTCATGAACATTGTCCTGCTGCTGGAATCTGTAAATTACATTTTCGTTCTTCATAATTCTGTTCCTTTCTCTTGATTACTGTTTAACGGACAGCTCCGAGATATCCGGATCACCTCCATCTAATCACTTTTAATTGATGTGCCATTGTCACCCTCCTCTCCATAATTTTTAGTCAATGCTCTTGCATTAGAGAACTCAGTGTTAAGCAAAGGATATCCCACCATTGCTCTGATTTCGTCATACGAGAAGCCGATTCCACGAAGCTTATCAAGATTAACTGCACTATCCACCACATCCACATGTTTAAAGCGTGCCAACCATACCATTACCTTTTCATTTTTCCTGCTGTAATCATCTTTACCGACTATGTAGGCAGTCAGCGTATCGTTTATGACTTCCGCAACCGGGCCGACAGCATAGGTGATAAATTCATTAGTGGCATCTGACTGCTCTGTGATATTGCCATTAAATACTGCTTCCGGAATGTCAAAGGCATTGGCTGCTTCGTTGTTTATGGCCAAGGCAACCTTGGCAAGCTCCTCCGCTTTTGCGCTCGCATTTATCTGTATATTTTCAAGTGAGACACCTTCCGACTCTGTCATTACCGTTATATCTTCGCTCTCAAGCAGTCTCTTGATTTTCTCAGCATACATGTCCTTGGTGACTATCTTGTCAGTTCCATCAGCCTGCTTTTCCCTGAAGGACTGTGCTGCACCCAGCTTCAGTTTAAATTTTGGCTGATTTGATAGACGAATCATGTAATTAATTGCATTGAGCGTATTGTTGTATTGATTCACAACGGACTCCAGATACACTCTTATCTTTGCATTGTCGTACCGTAAGTGGATCACCTCTGATGACATAAATTTTTTGTATAAACCATACTGTTCTCCCGCACATTCAATCGTTATGTTGCTATATATGCGCTCTGACAGCACACTGTTTGACACTTGCCATGCAGACGCTTTGTAATATTTGCCGTTCATCGGTATGATAAGCGCTTCCTGTGTCCATAACAGTTCTCTTATAATCCTTGTCCAGAAATAAGTGCCACACTCATTGTCATTTGGCATTACATTGAGTCTGTACTCTATACTGCTTTTCTGTGTGCTGTCTGTCTGAACTATTATGTCCGACTTTGCAATTGCTCTTGCAATCATCATCACAGCTTTTTCAATTGCCAGTTTTGACAGATTAAGCTTTTCCAAGTCAAGCGCAATAACCTCTGCCATAGACTGCATCTCTTTATTCTTTTTTTGAAACAGAAAATCAAACACTGCTGCCTCCTAAATGTATATTATTTGAACCTCCAGCTCATCTTTGCAGAACATTGCAACATCAAAAGCCATGAACCCATCATTTTTCCTGAGCTTCGGTTCTACCTTTCCAAACATCTTATTGCCAAATTTATCTTCGGTAACACTTGTGTTGTTGGTGTACCAACGCATTATCGCTGATGCTCCAAAGTTAATCATGCCCTGACTGAACATAGACTGAATAAAAGGTGCAATTATTCCGGTTGCTGATGTAATCTTTCGTATCAGCCGAACTACACCGTTCGGATTCTTACGATCCTCAATCGTAAGGCCCCGTTCCTCGAATGCCATCTTAAACAGAGTGTAACGGTATGTATCCATTGCTATCTTCTTGACATCATATTCGGCACATCTTTCCATGCACCAATCAACTATGCTATTCACATCGATTACAGGTCCCGGTACCACCTCGAAATCACTAAATTCGGTCTGCCCTATGTTCTTAAGCGGGAACTTGATGGAGTCTAAAAAAGGCGATTCCGCACAAATCCATGTGTGCTGTCGCCATATATATTCTCCTGATTCAGTTTTTGTCAAAACTCCCGCCGATGCAAAGTCCCTTATGTCAGCATAATCGATTCCAATTACAGCCGGCTGCCCTTTTGTATCGATTGTCATTCTTGGCTTTTTCAGTTCTAATTCCTCTGTCGTACTGCCCTCATAACATGCACGCAGTACATTCAGCCATGTTGTGACCGTTTCCTCTTCCTTTCGTGCCGATCTGTCCATACGCTTAGTGATAAATTCCGGTCTCTTTGACGGTATCTTTTTCATTTCAAGATAATCGTGCATTATCTGATTGGCCAGAATCGGCATATACTCCATTGATGGGTTGGCTTTGTGCCATGCATCAGGAATATCAACCTCTTTCATGCTGTCAATTTCGCAGATGAATGGATAATATCCCAGTGGATTTTCACCGGTCTCAAGGATTTCAGCACACATTGATGAAATCTCATCCAACGGACCGTCTCTGACGTAGCCGTCTGTGGTGATAATAAACTCTCTGGAATGTTTAACTTTTCCGAATGAAGACTCAAACACATTTATCTGATCATAATTCTCGTAAGCATGAATCTCATTGAGCACCAGGCATCCGGTTCGCTTGCCGTCTTTGGTTTTGGCATTTGAAGTGTTATATTTCATTTCAGAGCCTGTTGCAAGATTCGTAATCAGCTCCTTTGTTACTGAAAATTTTCCTTTGAACTTTGCATTTTCATGTAGCATGTCATAGGCAACCTTGAAAGTGTCCTTGACCTGATCTTCTGAGTTGGCCACAATCTCAACATGATAATTTCTGACACCATACAGAGGTGTCTGCATAAAATTTACCAAGGGAACAATGAAGCCGTCCTTTCCATTTCCACGTCCTTCTTTGATGAAAAACTTTGGGAATACCGGAATATCGTCTTTGTACATGAATACAAACGCGTATATAAACTTCTGGTATGGAAATAGCTCATAATAATTTACTTTGCAGTATTCGAGACAATTCTCATAGGTCTCTTTATCGAAAAAAATATCATTCCGCTTAAGTAATGGCTTTACAATGTTCTTGATAAGCTGTTTTCGCTTTTTATTTATCCACTTCGGATGTTCTTTGACATATTTGAGATAATCATCAATTTCCTTACAGATAACCATCTGTTGCTTTTTCCGGTTCAGGTACCGGATCCTTGAGTCTCAAATCCGCTAAAATCTTGAGCATAGTTGCTGTTGTTTTTTGCAGATTGACAACAGAATCATTTGTTTTCTCTACTTCAACTCCGTTTCCGTTAATAGTCTTGTATCTGAGCCCTTTGGACTTGATGTCACTAATCAGCTTCTTTTTCAGTGACCAGTAATATACATAATCGTCAATCATGTCTTTGTAAAACTCCGCATTCATTCCCCGAAGCTCCAACTGCTTGACCAGAGAATCTCTTATTTCCGTTTTTGTCAATCCGCTCACCTCCCTTTTTCTCAAAATATGTCTGTTTTTTGTGTATAATTTGCATATTTTTTAACGGTTTTCATTAAAAAAATAACTGTATTTTTGTGTTCTTCAAAAAAATTCTTCTTAAAGTAATTTTTGAAATTGGTACCCCTTGCCCTTTTCACGCGAGATTTCAAAATTTTTCCGGAGTCATGGGCCACACGGGGTTCGCCATTCAAGATAATTTCGCAAAAATTGACCGGGGGGTATTACCAACGTTCCCGGCTCACAAGTTTCTTTTTTCTTTTGAACTTGTGAGGCACTCTGCCATGTCTGATGTTGTGGCAACGAACGCACAGACTAATAAGATTGTCATTGTCCAGTGCAAGCTCCGGATGCTCCTTCAGTTCCTGTATGTGATGTACCTGATTCGCCCTTGCTATCTTCTTTTCTTTCTCCGGCAGCCATTTTCCTTCTGCCACAGCCTTTTGGATTCTTGCCCTGCAGTCCTGACACTCAAAGCGATCCCGCTTTAATATCTCTATTCTTTTGATTTGCCATGCCTTACTGTCATAAAACTTCTTTGCTTCTGTATCTGTCATAGTTCTAAAAGAAAAAGGACCGGCCCTTTTGCCAATCCTTTATGCTTACACTATATCACACATCAAACGGACAAAACGGACAACTTTATTTATTTTCTCTTTGAGACTGCTGCAGATATCTGTCATGTTGCTTTCGCGCGCTCTCGGCAGTAATGCCAATCTTCTGTGCCACTGTGTTCCAAGAATAGCACCTGACATGACGATACAGCATAATCTGCCGTACGACTGTATCGTCTATTGAGATAATCCATGAGATAATTCTGTCCTGCTGCTGATTGAGCTTTCTCTTCTTGGTTTCAATCAGCTCTCTTACACTCACAGCCTTAATTGCCAAGTCTGCCATCGGGTCACTGCTTCCAGTGCCCGGAGTGAATGGCAAGCCTGTAATCTGCATTGCTTTTCCTTCTGCTTTGCTTTCAATCAGCTCCAGTTGTTCTTCCCACATCTTGATTTCTTTTTTGATATAATATACGCTTGTTAATTCTTTCTTCGTCATTTGTCACTCCTCAATTCCGAACCATGCGAGCATAGATATAAAATGCTGCATTGATACCGTTGTACTTGACCTCTGCATCTATGAACTTATAGCCCGGATATGCTTTGGTGAGCTCCGTCTCTAATACTGTGTGGTCTTTGGCCATTCTCTCAACACGGCGCTTCTTGAACTTGCTGTAGCTCTTTGTCGGTTCCGGTGGCTTCTTTAGGCTCCTTGAACTCACCCACCGCTTGGTACCGTGTGGATTTCTTGATATATATTCTCCTAAACCTGTGATGAGGAAGTCATCATCAGGTGATATTCTTCGTGTATTTGGTCTGTCGCATTTGTTCCACAGAGATTCCAGCTCATCTCTGTCAATGCCGTCTCCGGTCATGAGAATGTGGAAATGTGGTCTCACATATCCATCAAATGCGAGCACGTATATGTACTTGATGTTTCCAAGTCCTTTTCTTTTTCTTCGGTAATTTATTTTCGCTATAAAATTTTTGATATCTTTTCTGGCCCTCTCTTCGTCTGCCGGAAGCTTGTCATCATTCCACCCGAACGTGCACCACAGATCACCTTTTCCAAAGTTGATATTCGCAAGTCTTATCAGATACCGCCTTGCATTTTTATCATTCAGATTTCTTTGAGCTTTGCTTGATGGTCTCTTCTTGGTCTTTGGCATGTCACTGAGCCTTGGGTAGCTTGGGTATATCCGGGCTTCAAGGAGAGTGGTCTGTGACTTTATGTTGGTGCACTTCGTGGTGGCTGTTCTGTACAGACAGTTTACCTTGCCCTCTTTGAGAAGCTTCTCAAGCCTCTCCTCCTCGATGTCATCTATGTATTTTTTGAAAGCCTCTTCGTAGTCGTAATTGTCGTATTTTCTCATACTGTGTACTCTTAAATATTAAAATCCCTCACATGTTAATACCCATTACGAGGACGGTAAAGAATTTTTACCTACTATATTATGGGTTTACTGCTGCCTCTGTGCCGCTCTCATCTTTCTATTATATTCGGCCTGATACAGCAGCTTTTTGTCTGTTGTCAGAACGACTCGTTTAAGAGTTGTCTCATACTTTTTTAATTTTTCGCACGTCTGTTCCCATTCTTTCCATGTTTCTTTTTTCACGCTATCTTTTTTCATGATTTTTCCTTTCCTCTATATATGTAGAGACACAGCCTGCTTGTGCAAGCTGTGTATACATGTCTTATAGTATTTACAGGCCGGTGTGCAGTCGATAGAATCAAATTCACACTTTTTGGGTTTTATTGGTTTCAAGTCACTCAATGTTCTGCTTTTCAACTGCTGCCTCCTTCGGCTCATATCCCATGCACTTTATCGGTCGGCTTGGTTTGCCGCATTTCTCATAATATTTACAATTCTGACATTCATTTCTGTTCATTGTGTTTCGTCCTATTTGGTTTTGTACTGATGCAAGCGATATATATCTAATTTTGTCCATCTTGGTGGGTTCAGTTCTTCCGAATACCATTCAATCATATTGGGGTAGTTTCTTTTGCTCCAGTTCTTGTACCATTTGTAAAGTGCGTACCATGCCATGCTACTTTTCCTTTTCTTTCTGAAGCTTATCGTATTCCCTAAGCAATAACAGCCCTATTACAAACTCTGTTGTTCCAATCATAGTGAACGTTAAGAGCATCCCATATACTATTAAATCTATTCCTGACATATTATTCTCCTATTCTGCTTCTGACCGAAGCCATTCTTCCCACTTGCTGTGTTCTTCTTTGCTCGGAAATTCATGTTCCATCCGCTGATAATCTGATTCTACTCTGCAAAGAAACTCTGCTAACTCTTCATCCGGCATATTCCTTATCCTGCCGGCATTTGTCTGTCTCTTTTTTGCATTTGAGGTTCCTACCAGATAGTCAACGCTAACACCTAGTGCTTGTGCTATGCTAACTAATATATCGCTTCTAGGTATTCTTTTGCTTCTGATGTAACAAGATATAGCTTGTTTGGTAACACCAACTTTGCTTGCTAATTTTGTTTGCGTAAGACCTTTTTCGTATCTCGCTTGTTCTAATCGAGATACGAAAATCTCTGTTGTTTCATTCATCTTCTCCACCTCGCTTTACGATTTCAATTGCCGTCTGCATCAATCAGTCTCATTCTCTACCTCACTTTTTGTTGCCTCTTCCTCTCTGATATTCACTATGTTCTGACAGCCACAATGTGGGCAGTCGAATGCCTCAAATGTCTTTGATGCTTTTTTCAGACATTCCAGCGATCCTATCTTTTCTTCCGCCAAATATCTATTTTCCTTTATTAATTTGAATCTTTTTCCACATATTTTGCACTTCATATTATTATCCTCCGAGGTAAAGGGAGCTGGGTAAGGGCTCCCTTGTGTATAAATGGCTTACAAATCAGTTCCCGTGATATAAATTAATTCGCATGCCCGGTTTCTTTCGCACTTCTGCAGGTGTTTCAACCTATAGTTCGTAGTGAGGCGTCTCTACCCAGTAGAAATCTACTCCCGAAAGGAGCCTTAAGACCTCAAGCTCCGGCTTGTAGGCGGGACTCGTGAAGCATATCCCGACTGCCATCTCGTCATTACATGACACGAGCCAGTCTCCGTGCACTGCGAAGGTGCTTGGTGGATTTTCGTCATCGCGGCACTTATCTGGGTTGACCATTGCTAAGCGCGCATCGTTGATGAGGCGTGCTCCGCCCGGTGTCTTTACTACTGTCATCATGTTGTCGTTCTGCATGATCTTAATCGGTGAGATTAGTGCTTCCTTTGTATCCTCCGCCATGTCCCATAGGAGTGGCTTTCTTTCCGTTTCAAATTGTGGATCGTGTCCTTGCTGGTATGTCATGAACTCGCCATTTTCCGGTGCAAGGCCGCAGGTTTTGATTACGGTACCTAAAAATTCCTTTGTGATTTTTGTGTTGTCGGCTTCTATTATCCAGCCGGTACCGTTCAGAATGTACATGCCTTTCTCTGTGAGACCGAACTTGACGCCCCACGTTTTGTAATCAGTTTTTAAAATTTTTTCTAGTTTTGCGCAATCTATAAACATTCTGCTCCTCCTATTCCGGCTATATAAAACATGTCCTGATGTAGGATGCATGTATTGAATCCGTGCCTTTTTACTACTGTGAAGTATTTCATTACATTTACAATTTCAAGCGTTTCTTTGCCTGTGGGTTCATCATCCTCACGCCCGCGCTGGTCTGCTCTTATTCTGCGATAATCTACGTTGACGGTTCTCTTGCCCTGCAGGTGGTCTATAACCTGCTGCCTTATCTGCTTAATAGACAAGCCGCCTATCGGTTCTCGTGCTGCCCGGTTTAGGTCCTGCGCGAATACATTGCTTTTACTCATTTTCTGCCTCCTGACTTTGTGGCTTTCCATATCTGTCAACCTTGCCGCTGAGCCATTGTCTGATTTTCCCCGGGAAAATTAAATCTGATGCCAATAAGCGGCCGCTATGGTGCTCCTCTGTCATGTAATCAGCCATTTCCTGCTCTGTGAGGGTGTTCATGTACTCTTTTCTTGTCGTGCATGCTTCTACGACTTCTATCTCCGGCTTTTCATCCTCTGTCTCGGGCTCATTTTCTTCTATACTTGGGGCTTCATTTTCTTCCTTTTCTATGCTCTCAGGCTCTGATTTTTCAAGGATTTGCGGGGATTTTTGCGCCGGCGCAATTTGTTCTCTAGTGCTCTTTTCTCCTGCCTGTTCCTCGGACCTGTCTGCAGGCTCTCTATTATCCTCTCTGCAGTCTGTATCTCCGTCGGTGGAATCATCCTTTTGCTCTTCTCCTGCTCCAGGAGCTGGCTCATTATCTGCCACGCTTCCCGATTCAGTCTCTTTGACCTCATCAGTGCCAGCTTCTCCAACTGCTGCATTGTCATCCTCTGGTTCAGGAGTTTCTGCTGTAGTATGCTCTCCTGTCGACTCATTTTCCTGTGCTTCATCGTCTCCTCCAAAATGGTTCTGCCATGTCCGGGCGCCTGCTGCATCCTCATCAAAGATGGAGCGCATAACCTGGTAGAATTCCCACCATGACATATTTTTTGGCGTGTCTCCAAACTTCTTGATTGTGACGCGATTCTCGTACATCATCATAAAGTAGAGGCCTTTTTTGTACGAGCGGTTTCCTGCAGGATTTACGATTTCCGCAAAGTGGCTCATTGCCTCCTCGTCAAACTCGTTTGAGTACACCTCATTGAGGATATCCTTATTCTCCTCAAAGAATTTCTCTATCAACTGGCTTGTGTCGTCTGCTACACCTACCGTTGGTTCGGTCTTGTTAAATCTCTTTAGCTCTCTTATGTCCTCTCTTGATGCCTCAGGCTGTATCATCTGCCTGTCAGAGTCGGGGAGCTTGAGCATTTCCTCAAGCTGGCTTCTTCCAAGGTCCGTATACTCCGGTCTCAAGTGTTCTGAATATCCGTCAATCGAGTATTCGCGGTTGATGCTCATGAATCGGCTTGTGGTGGATGCCTCAAGCCCATACTCAGCCTTAGCAAATTCTGCTATGCTCTTGTAGCCGTCATTCTCATAAAGTCTTTGGTCGTCAATCTGTCTGAGCGCATATCCTATTCTCACGAAGCTCTGCTTCACTCCTATAAGTTCCTGTCTCAGTTTCTGTTTCATCTGCGTCCAGTCATCTAGGGTCATCTGCACGTATTCCATATATCCTCCTATGCTATAGCCATTACCGGCATATCTGCTGTAGTCGCTGCTGTCCTCAGTGTTCCTGTCACAAGCATTCGTATGTAAGCGTTAAGCCACTTCTGTATGTTCTCCTGGTCAGGCTTCTTATCATGAGCTCCATACCATTGCAGTATGTTCGGCACCTCGGAATCAATCTCGACAGTGACATATTGCATATTTGGTGTATCCTTGAACCTCAGAAAAAGTATGTACGTCTCTCCCCGATTGTGTTTTCCTAAGTAGTTATCTCCTCCGACACAATGATGAAGTACTCGTCCCTCTGTTACTATTTCCTCTGCTGACTTTGCCGGTCTGATGATGTATGTATCATCCTCGTAATAATATTTTTTTCTCAACTTCCTGTAGCTGTGTCGAATGTTCGGGAAGCGCGCCGCAACATCCTTCAAATGCTTGTCCAGTTTTTCCTTATTGACCTCTTCCACCATCTTTTCGTGGGCTTCATCCAGGTCACGTGGAAACTGATATACCGTGTTGGTCAGGTCATAGCCTCTGTCTTCTCTCATGCTTAGGTAGTCAGCGTATGTAGAGGCCATGTGTCTGATTCTGTATACCGACTGACTGCAGCCTCCGTAATCACAGCATGCATATTTCTTTATGCGGTTTAAAAATTTTTGTAATGTCATGTATTTCTCTGCGAGCACGACCTGTGTGTATGTGAGTCCGGTTTCTGCCAGCTGCTGCACCTGTTCATCTGTCCAGTTCTCCATGGCTCTCTTTTCCATCTGCAGAACCCTCAGCAGACCTATATCTCCTTTTTCCTTGATAAGCAGCTTAAGCTTTTCCTTTCTGATGCCGAGAAACTCATCCGGTCTTGTTGCTGTTTCGTCTTTGATGATTCCATACTGGCATTTGACAAGCCTCTCAGCTACTCCTATCAGGTGCATCTTCACAAGCATTTCAAGCTGTGGTGTACGCATGTAGCACTCAAGGTACTCAACCGGATTGCATACGCTCATGAGACTGTTTGTGTATTCCTTCATAGCACTGTATTGAAACATGGTTCCTGTCATCTCACCGTATGTCTCGGGAAGTATTGGCCCGGAATTGATTCTGATGCTTGACAAGCCATATAGATTGCAATCATCCCAAAAGTCTTTTCCTACATACGGATCATGCTTGTTGTAGTCAACCTGCACCTTTTTGCCGGGTTCGAAATATGCCCTTGCCAGTTCAACCCCCGACAGCTTTTCATATGCGTTGTACATTTCATTGCCGTTTTCGCCTGCAATGAAGCCGAGTGTCCACTCTTTCTCTACTTGTATGTATCTCATAACAAAACCATTGTCCTTATATTTCTGGCCAAGAAACAGATACCGGGTTTTTCTGATGCTGCCTTTTACTTTTCCTTTGCACTTGTACTGTCCGCGTGCACCACACATAGGACATGTGCCGAAGCTGTTCTCTCGCGGCTCTTCTATGTTTCTCTCAAACTGGTCCTCGTATGCTCCACTGCTTTTCCATCTTGCAGTGGTCACACCGCCACACTTACTGCAGGCTATGTCAGCCCGGCTTCCATGCTTCTTGTAATATAGAAAGTGCTCATCATGGAAATACGCGTGATCAGCTCTGTACAGTATTGCTTTTTCAGGTAGTGCCTTGGTGTTTGCCTGTCTGTCCTTCAGTGCTTCCTGGCGTCTCTTGCGCTCTCGCTCTACTCGGTTTATCCTTTCTGTTGATGTGATGTCGGCCTCGTATCTTGATATGTGCTCCCACCACCAAGAAGCATCGAAAAGCTTGGTGCCGCAAAAGTTCTTTATCCTCTCAAGGTCTTCCGGGCTCTGCAGGATATTTTCATCTGTCAGGGTTCCCCCGGTGTATGTTTCCATCCATATTGGTCTGTAATATGAAACCTGCTGGCGCGTCCATATATTTTTGTCCGGCCAGTACGTTCCGAAGTCCTTCTTGGTAAGTGTGATTCTCACCACAGGAATCTTTTTTGACTCCTTTTTATTTTCGTACACCTCAAGGAGCAGGTGCTTTTTATGTCCTATGATCTTGACTGCAGTAACTCCAATGTACTTCACAGATTTTTTTCTGCTTATCTTCTGTAGTCCTAGGTATGGTATTGTTTCTATTGTCTTTTCTTTCATCTGTAGCGCCTACTTTCCCATGTAGTAGTCTGTGATTATCTTCTTGGCTCTTGCCATACCCGGTATGCCGAGTGTGACTTTGCTCGCTGATACGCCTGCTGCCTTGATGATATCCTTGTCCACCGTCTGCTGATTCTTGAAGGACCATGTCAGGATAGCGGCTATACAGCCCTTCAATGTCTTGCCTTTCTTTCTGACATTGTGAGCCAAGAGTTCATTTTCCATACACTGGCCTCTTAGGTACTCCACCCAGTCTTCCATGATTTCCTTTGGCTTAAGCTCTGCCGCCTCGACATCGATCTTGCCGAGTGCCGCCGTGAGCTTATCGCACAACTCAGGGATTTCACCGTTAGTGTACAGGTCTACAAAATCAGCCTGTATTCCATTTTCTTTCGCCACTACCTTGAGGGATTCTATATCACCCTCGTTAAGCAGGTTTTCAGCGAGCTCGTTAATCTCATTAAATGAATCAAATTCTCCAAACTTATCAAACATATGGTTTCTCCTTTAAAAAACTCCATTTATCGTATTTTCGCTCCGTATCTGTAAAATCCGGATAAAACTCATCCAGATATGCTCTGAACATGCCGAGCATCTCTTTGCGTTCTCCACTGCTGCCGTTGTCCATCATATGATGGTGGTACCGGCATCCGACTGCTCCGTTCTGCCTGATGCCAAGTCCCAATGATGAGCGCGGGATATAGTGCATTATGTCCTGCATATTTTTCCCCATCTCATTTGCCGGTGGCATCCTGTAGCCTGCCTGACAGAATATGCACATATAATTGTCACGTTCGCGGATTGCTGTTCTTTCTTTCTGTGAAAATTCTAAGTATTTTGTATATTTTGGCATGTTTTCCTCCTACATCAGCTCCATCATGGCTGCCATGATCTTGCCATCGTCCTTTACCTGCAGCTCTTGAATGAGGTGCAGGTACACTCTCTGTGTTGTCTCCATGCTTGAGTGCCCGAGTCTTTTTGATATGCTCGGCAGTGTAACGCCCTCACTCATGAGAATCGATGCATGTGTATGTCTCAAGCCGTGAACGGATATCTCACGTATGCCTGCCTCTTTACATTTTCTGTGAAGAAAATTGTTGGCTGTTGAGCTGTAGATTCTCGGTCCGAAGTTGAATATTCTTTCGTCCGGATCCATGCCTTTTGTCAGCTTTTCAAAATTGAGTGCCGTGCGGTAGTCCAATAGAATCGATCTTACAGATGATTCGTTTTTTGTCTTGCAAAACTCATTTGTTATCTTGTAATCGAATGCTTTCGTAATGTGTATCTTCAAGTTGTTGAAATCAAAATCGCCCGGTGTGAGTGCCAATGCTTCCTCAAATCTGAGCCCAGTCTTTGCAATCAGCATAATGAACCAGTCCCAGTTGATTTTGTTTCCGGTATCAAGCACTTCAAGCAGCTTTTCCAGTTCCTTCTTGTTCAGGTATTTTGTGCGCTTATGGATGTTTGACAGTTTGCCTTTGATTACTGCCCTGTGAGAGATATCCCTCTCCAGGATCCGTTCATCGTACGCATCTATCAGTGACGCTCGCAGCATATGGTGAAAGTCCTGTACTGTAGTTTTCTCGTGTTCGAGAGCATATCTGTTCAGGATGTTCTGATACTCTGACTTTGTTAATTGTCTCATCGTAACGTCAGGTGCTAATTTTTTCAGCCATCTTAGTGTTGTCTTGTATTTTATGTATGTTACCTCTCGCACGACATCCTTCTTGTATTTTGTCATCCACTCTTCGTAGTAATCTACAAAGAGCTGTTCTCTTTGTTCTTCAAGTGTCATACTGCTGCTCCTTATACATACTTTCTGTGTGCCTGCTCCAGCGCATCCTCAGATATGTCAAGATATATCTGTGTGGTCTCTATATTTTCGTGACCTAATAGCCTAGAGACCTGCTCTATAGGCATTCCCCTGCGCAGAGCGAATGTAGCGCCTGTTCGCCTGAATCTATGTGGATGGCATTTATCAATTCCGCACTTCTCGCCGTAATCTTTGGTTATTTTTTCAAGACTGCCTTTTGATAATCTGGTTGCCTTCCCTCGTCGTGAAACAAAAAGTGCATCGTTCTTATCGGTTCGGCTCTGAAGATAATCTGATAGCGCCACCTGTGCCTTTGCGTTAAGATATACAGTCCTTGTCTTTTCACCTTTTCCAAGCACTTCCATCTTTTCACCTTTGATATCTGATATGTTCATCTGCTCAACCTCGCTGACTCTGCACCATGTTGACAGGAGAACTTCAAGAATAGCTGTGTCACGCTTATCTGTTATAATCTGTCTTAGTTTTTCAATTTCAAGCTCTGTGAATGCGTGCTTTTTTCTCTTTGGCACCTTGATGCTGTCCACTTTGTACATCGGGTCTCTGGTGATGTACTCTTCCTTGGTCATCCATTTGTAAAATGATGCTATCGCGCGGCTGGTGTTTGCGATTGTGACCTTGCTGTTGCCATCTCTTATCTCCTTGGTTGCCAGATACAGCTTGATATCGTCTGATGTGACCTCAATAGGAGATTTGTTGACTCCTTCAAAGAAATTGTTGAGCTGTCCTTTGTAAAAGGCTAACGTGCGTTCTGTCCGCCCTGCCACTTTCTTGTTGATTAAAAACAATCTGATGTACTTTGAGATGTCATCTTCGTGGACTGTGGACAGCTCTGTGCACCGTTCTTCAATCTCGTACTTGCTGAGCAGGATGTATAGCCTGCTTCTGACTTTCTCTGTGTCTATGCTCTCGCCTGTCAGAATACATAGTATTTCTTCCAGAAGCTTATCTCTCATAGCAGTGCCCCCATCTCTGCCGGTGTACGCCACACTCTTTCCTTCGGATAACCCGGCTTGTATGGTTCAGCGAGTGAATCTCCCTGTACCACTGTCGCCCGGATGCCTAAGAGTGAGAGCTGCACGTATGTCATATATACTGCAGTCCAGTCAAGATCCTGCGCTGTGACATGCATATTTCTCTGTGGATTCAGTCCATTGTCTTTCATGAGCTGTGCTACCGCTATAATCATTCCTCCTGCACCACAGGAAGGCTCTGCAACCTCTATGACATTGTCCTGCGACAGCTTCTTTATGTCGTTGGTGTATCCTGCCGCTGCAGTGGCATATGATACGTGATATGGTGTAAAAAACTGGCCGGTGCCCTTGTTTCCGCATCCGGATTTCATGTATACATCCCCGAGCGCATCATCAAATTTCTCGTCGAATGTGAGAGTGACTGCTGCAAGCATGCTTGAGAATGTCATCATTTCATCCTTTGTGTATTTCTTCTGGGTGAGCATGTACTGCTGCTCCCTGTCTTCCCATACCTTGTCATGTATCATCATGCACGCGTTCTGAAGAGATATGGCCGACATCTTCACCCAGTCGGCAAACACCTCATATGGTGAGTGCCTGCCTGACATATTCTCAATACTTTTTATTACAAAATCTCTATGTTGCATGGATTTTTCCTCTTAATGTGTTATAATATTTTTATGGTTTTTCTTTTTATTGTTGTTTTTTTCATGCAAAGTCCGGTCAGAAAATTAGATTTTCCCGACCGGATTTTTTTATGCCTCAATCTGCATGACATATGGTGTATCGCTCTCCATGCGCTCATTCACATCCTGAAGCATGATATCCGTCAGCTCCTTCAATGTCTCAAACATGTTGTCGGTGATGAGTCTCTTATCGTGTCTCTCCTTCACTACACCGATTATGTAGCCGGCTGTGAGTGCAGCTTCCTTTACATCTGCGCTCTCCTCAATCTTTCCGATCATGCCGATGCACTTCTTAAATTCCTTGTATTGTTTCATTCCTGCTGTGTGCTTCTTAAATAATTTCATGGTTTTTCTCTCCTTATGATGCTGCTTTCTGTTCTTTTGCCACCTCTGATGTCATGATTCCGATATCAAGTGGCTTCTCTGCCTTGATGGCAGCGTTTAACTGTTCTGCTGTTTCAATTCCAAGTTTTTTGAGTGCCTCTTTAAGTTTGTTCTCCATAAGTGACCTCCTAATATACCCAAATCCTCATTCCGAGTCTTGGCTTGTCAATCAACTCAATAAATTTCACTCCGAGTGAATCAAAGTCCTCTATCTCATCATGTGCCCTGACTCTTATGCCTTTGTACACAAGCTCGACATCCTCATTCGTGGATCTATACACTTCCATGTAAGATACCGGGCCTATTCTGCTTATTACTTCTTTGAGCTTGAAATCTGCTTTCTCCGTCTTTATCACCTTCCTTTAGCCGGAAATCTTCTTACCAGGTCTCTGGCTGCCATCTGAAATGCCTGTTCTCTCTCGTCTCCTGTGGCTCTGATTATTTCCCGGCCATTCTGCAAAATCCTGATTGTGTGCTCACCGGGTTTTTCTTTCAGTGTCATTGAGAGATGGTGCCGCTTCTGACGAGGCAAATACGCACTATAAAATAGGTCTGTCAGTGTTTTCAATCCTTTTCAATCCCTTCTCTCTTAAATGCTGCGCTATCATAAAATCACAGTTTGGGCTTACATAAATCCTTTATCACATGCTCTATCACGAATTTCTTGCACTCAACCATCTCCTCTTTTGATGGCTGAGTGTTCGTCTTTTGTATGATCCATACAATCAACGCATATTTTGTCCACTTATTTTCAAGCCACCCTATCAAGCAAGTTATCAATGCTATGATGAATATTAGTTTCAATTTTTCTCACGCTCCTTCCTAAATCAGATTTCTCCCCCGGGCTTACCGGAGCACCACACGAAATGGATTTATTATGGTTTACAAGAAGATTTGCTATATGTATGGGTAGTTTTGCGGTGCTCCGGTAAGCCCGGATGTATTCTTTATTTACTCAGCATGCACTTCACCTCTGCCTTAAGCTCAATGAGGCTTGCAAAGTATGCTGCCTCTGCGAGGGCTTTTTCTCTCTTGAGTTTCTGATACTTCTCCTCGTTCCAGTCCTCTCTAGTGTTCATGCAGAATCTGTTATATATTTCCTCTTTTCTGCTGTTTATCTCATCTGCTTTTTCTATTTTCTTGAGGATTTTCTCAAGTCCGAGTGATTCTTCCTTTGTCATGGTTCTTTCCTTTCTCCTCTTATCTCGTCTAATATTTCATGCAGTAATGCGGTCTGGTACATTATTTCCTTTCCTATAACAGAGTCCGGATCTATACATACCGACTTTCTTTTCTTTTTTGCTTTTTCTCTCTTGATTTCATCTCTTTGCATTTCTGCAAACTTCGAAATTTCTTTATAAATTTGATTTCCCATATGGTTTTCTCCCTTCTTTTCCGCTTGTCAAAACTTGCGTTTCCGTAAGTTAATTAGCAAAAAAAATAAATGTTAGCTTCTCTTTTGGTATATCCAAGTTTTTGGCTATCTCTGTTGCTTCTTTAACTGTAAGGGTTTCTCCTTCCACATTATTGATTTTTCTATTTAATGTAGCTGGATTCATGCCAACTTTCTCAGCTAAATTTGCCTGCGTCATGCCTGTTCTCTTTAGTTGAGCTTTCAGCTCCATGACATTTATCATTTCTAGTTGCTCCTTTCTTCTTGCGTTTCCGTAAGTTCTTTGTATTTTCATAATATCACATAATTTTGTATTGTCAATAATTATTTTTTCGTTTCCGTAAGTTTTTCTTGCTTTTCTGCAAAATTTATTATAATATAAGCATGTAAACAATATATAGAGAAAGGTGGTGTTGACTTATAGGTGTGCAAGATATTATCAAGAAACGTCGGCTTGAACTGGAATTAACACTAAAAGATGTCGCAAAGGCTCTAGGTGTGTCCGAGGCTACTGTTTCTAGGTATGAAAGTGGTGAAATTCAGAATATGGGTATAGATAAAATAGAATCTCTTTCATCGGTTCTTAGATGCTCTCCCGGCTATCTTATGGGCTGGAGCAGTGAAACAACTGCTGCAATTAGTAATAATGATAAAGCGATTCTTGATAAGTACCACCAGCTTAATGACAAGGGCAAGCAACGGCTCCTGGAGCGTGCCGATGAACTTATTGAACTTGGTTATGTTACAAAAGGGGACGTACTGAAAGAGGCATAAGGTACTCTGTTGAAGAGAATATTATAAAATTTAAATAAGGAGGCACTTATGGATAAAAAGGAATTTGATGAACGTTTAAATGCATTGTCTGAAAGAGTCTTATCTAAAGCTCTTACACCTGATGAGGAAACAAATTATACCGAATCATTATTTGAATCAATCAGACATGTAAATGAATATGGTCAGGAGTTTTGGTATGCAAGAGAGCTTCAGATTGCTCTTGAATACAAAGAATGGAGAAACTTTTGTAAAGTAATTGATAAAGCAAAAACAGCTTGTGAAAGCAGTGAAAACACTGTATCTGAATGTTTTGTTGACGTCAACAAAACATCACCAATGCCTAACGGTGGATTTAAGACAGTTGACGATATAGCCCTATCCCGTTATGCCTGCTATCTTATAGTGCAGAATGGAGATCCGCGAAAAAAGGTAATCGCACTTGGTCAATCATACTTTGCTGTCAAAACGCGTCAGCAGGAACTTATTGATAACTACGATAATCTCAACGAGGATCAGAAGCGTTTGGCCATCCGCAAAGAAATGAAAGAACATAACAAGCTTCTTGTAGCCGCTGCCAAGGATGCCGGTGTGCAAAGTGGTATTGATTATGCAATATTTCAAAATAGTGGTTACAAGGGGCTTTATGGTGGTATGACCGCTAAGGATATTAAATCTCATAAGCAGTTAGGCAAGAATGATGACATATTAGACTATATGGGTCATGAAGAACTTGCCGCCAATCTCTTCCGTGCAACACAGACAGAGGCAAAGCTCCGCAGAGAGCAGGTAAAAGGCAAAGAAAATGCAAATCAGACTCACTATGCTGTTGGCAAGGAAGTCCGTGATACCATTAAGCGATTAGGTGGCACAATGCCAGAAGACTTACCTACACCAGATAAAAGTATCAAACAGCTCGAGCGTGAACAGAAACTGCTGCAAAAGAAAAAATAAAAATTATTACTATGATTTCATCTTTCCTAGGAATTGCTGTTGTAGCCTTACCGGCCGGTATAATAACGTCAGGTTTAATGGATGAATTAAGCAAATCACATGATGAATAGCATAAGTTTAAGGAGGAATTTATATGGCAATGATTAAATGTCCTGAATGTGGAAAAGATATTTCTAATCAGTCAGACAAATGTATATACTGTGGTTTTCCTATAAGAAATGAAGATATGATAGTCTGTAGCAACTGCGGAGTTCTTAACCAGGCAGGAAGTACATTCTGCTCTTCCTGCGGTAATCCTCTGATTAAAGGTATTACTGCTCCGTCAACGGCAAAGGCACATAAATCTGCTAATAAGAAAAAACACTCAAAGAAACGACATAGTAAAGCACCTCTTTTTATGTCCATATTCTTCTTATTACTAATTTTAATAGCAGTCATTGTTTTCAGATGGGCTATTCAATCAGGCAGACTTGAAGTTGTAATAAAGGATCCTGATACAAATGAAAGCTATCAGCTCATATCAAGTAGCGGTTTGTTCAATGTTGCATTAACAATTCCTGCAGAATATGTTGAAGGCACAACTCAAAAGGAGCTCAATAAACAAGCCAAGGAGGGAACTTTTAAATCTGCCACACTGAACAAAGATGGAAGTGTTACATATGTCATGAGTAAATCTCAACACAAGGAGATGTTGAACACGCTTAAGGATTCTATCGCAGATGAACTTAATAAAATTCCTAACTCTACCGACTATCCAAATGTAACTAAAGTCGAAGCCAATGACGATTATACCAAATTTACTGTTACCACAGCCAGTACAGAGCTTTCGTTTGAGGAGCAATTTCTTAGTGTCCAGCTTTACATATATGGAGGAATGTACAATGCATTTAATAATTTATCCCCTGTTATATCTGTTGATTATGTAAATGCAGACTCCGGAGCTACAATTTACTCTGGAAAATCCTCTGATATAACTAATTAAACTGTTTTAAATTCATAGTTTTGCGCCGGCGCAAATTTTAATCTTATTTTTAATATGAATACTTGACAAGACTAATTCATATGCTAAAATATAGCTAATTAGCGAATGACTGCTGTGCGGTCGCAAAATTAGTCTTGGTTTATTCCAAGGCTTTTTTTGCGTTTATGAGGATTTTACAATGAATAAACAAATAACTTATACTGACGTATATAGTCAGCTAGAAAAATTAAAATCTCAAAATCTTATAATATCAGATGAGGCTTTTGCTATTAGTGCTCTTTCGAGATATGGTTATTCAACCCTAATCAAAGTCTCTTGGTTTAGCACCGTGTAAAAGGTGCTGTAACTAAACAACCGCCCTGCAGCTACCAACTGCAGAGCGATTATATAGATGTTATCTATCAACCCGAGGGCCAATATAATAACTCCATAAGCAAGTCTTATTATATCACATGCCCTCTTTTTTAGAAAGGGGCTTTTTATATGTCTAAAACTGTCGCTATCTATGTCAGGGTTTCAACAGGGAAACAGGCTGACAGAGACTCTATCCCTTTTCAGATTCAGGAATGCTCCAACTATGTGAAGCATTTTCTTAAAACTGAAAATTTTGAAGTATTCAAGGATGCTGGGCGCTCCGGCAAGAACACTCACCGTCCGGAGTATCAGAGAATGATTGAGAAGGTCAAATCCGGCATGATTTCTCATGTCGTGGTGTACAAGATTGACCGTATATCACGTAACCTTGTGGACTTCTCTATTATGTACAATGATTTCAAGGAGCATAAGGTGGCTTTCATCTCTTTAAATGAGCAATTTGATACCTCAAGCGCTATTGGTGAAGCCGTGCTCAAGATTATCCTCGTGTTCGCTGAACTGGAGCGCAAGCTCACAGGTGAGCGTGTGCGTGACATCATGATGAACCGTGCGCTTGAGGGCAAGTGGAACGGAGCCAGGGTGCCGTATGGCTGGGACTGGGATACAAAGAAGCAATGTCCGGTGCATTCTGATACTGAGGCAGAATATGCCCGGATGATGTACAGGCTCTATGATGAGTGCCACTCTACCTGTGTAGTGCGTGATTACTGCAATGCTCACGACATCCCGACCAAGCGTGGCGGTGAGTGGACCAGCAAGACCGTGGCTGATTTCCTCAGGAATCCTATGAATGTCGGTGACTACCGCTACAATTACAGGAAATCTGCCAGAGGCAAGAGGAATGATCCGTCTGAGGTTATCTATGTGAAGGATGTATTTCCACCTCTTATTGACAGAGAGCTCTATGAGAGGGTGACTCATCAGATGGACCTGAACACCTTCGGACTCGGCAAGGATGGGCGCAAGGTGGTCAGCAAGAAGACTCATGTGTTTGGCGGCCTTGTCGTATGTGGTCTGTGCGGGGCTTTCTATCACTCCGATGCCGATGTGGTCAGAGCCGATGGTTTCAGGCCGTCGAATTATCGATGCGGTGCTCACAACAAAAAAATTCACTGCAAGGCAAAGGGCACCTCTGATGTGAAGCTCGGACCGTTTATTTTCAACTATATCTCAAATCTGGTCAAGGCTTCCAAGTCAAAGAAACTGCTGCACTCTGTCTCTGATCTAGAGCAGATACTCCTCACCGGCCCGGAGTTTGAGCAGGTGGCAGGCATCGCAGATGATGGACTGGATGTCACCTTTGACACTATCATGCATGGTTTCAAACCTAAGCGGTACACTGCTGCACCTTATACTGTTATCCGCTCCGGTGATTCTGATGCACTCACAGCAAAAAGAGATAAGACTATAAGAGCGCTTGAGAGGCTCAAGAAGCTGTTTTTATTTGAAGATGATGCAATGAGTGAAAAAGAATATCTGATGTCTAAGAGGAAACTTGAGGGCACGCTCAGCGACATAGAGAATGAGCTGTCAGCTCTTGAAGCCGACACTGCAGATACAAAATACGATGATATGTCTTTCATCTCCACTGCATCCGGATTTTTAATTGCTCATCAGATTGCATCAGGTGAGCACATCAACTACAGAGAGCTCGCCCGTGCTGTAGATGCAAAGGTGCTTAAGGATTTTGTGAACAGTGTGATTGAGAGGATTGTTCTGCTGGACGGACGTGTGGCTTCGATAGAGTTTAAGAACGGACTCGTTCACGAGTTCCTTTACAGAGAATAAGAGCAGGCTGAGGAGACAGCCTGCTCTCTTTATATGTGTATGAGTAAGATTAGATTAACAAGAAAGGTTGATTTTACAAGGTTTTAGGCATCTTGTTTTTAGAGTTCATCTGACACCCGAATGTCTTTACAAAATAAGTCATAGGACGGCCGATTTCTTTAGATTTCTTTTCAACAAAATCCTTTGCCTTTTCCATGTAGTAATACTGCCTCTCAGGCTCATGTGCCGGTGGTGTCTTTGTTATATCTATATCGTAGCTCATGTTATATTATGTTTCCTCTCAAATTAATTCTATGATACTTTACCTGACTATTCCCTGATCTGACCACTGCCGTAAATAATATATTTGTAGCTAGTCAGTGCTTCAAGCCCCATAGGTCCCCTTGCGTGAAGCTTCTGTGTGCTGATTCCTATCTCAGCTCCAAAGCCGAATTCATTTCCATCAGAAAATCTGGTTGAGGCATTTACATAAACGCATGCAGCATCTATCTCATTTAAGAACTTCTGTGCGTTGTCATAATCATTTGTGATGATTGCCTCTGAATGTGATGTGTTGTATCTGTTGATATGCTCGATTGCCTCATCAATGCTGTCAACAATCTTTACAGACATAATGTAATCAAGATACTCCATACCCCAGTCATCGGCAGTGGCCTCTGTCACATCATCTCTTCCGGCAAGAATTGCCTGCGCTCTTTCATCACAGTGCAGCTGTACATGATGCTCTCTTAGCTTATCGTACAGCTTTGGCAGAAACTCCTCCGCTATGGCACTGTGTACTACAATCGACTCACATGCATTGCAGACACTGATTCTTTGTGTCTTTGCATTGTTAATAATATTAACAGCCATATCAAAGTCTGCATCCTTGTCCACATATACATGGCAGTTGCCTGTACCGGTCTGGATGACAGGAATTGTAGCATTTTTGACAACATTCTGGATGAGTCCTGCACCACCTCTTGGTATGAGCACATCCACATACTGATCCATCTTCATAAACGCATTTGTTGTCTCTCTGTCTGTTGACTCAATAAGTGCAAGTGCAGCATCAGAAACCAAATTGTCCGTTAAGGCCTTTTTTAGTGCCTTAACTATTGCGATATTGGTATTTATCGCATCACTTCCACCCTTCAATATGACACAGTTGCCTGTCTTAAAGCACAGACCAAAGGCATCTGATGTGACATTTGGGCGCGCCTCAAAGATAATGCCAACAACACCGATAGCAACTCTTCTTTTTCCGATAATAAGGCCATTAGGACGCTTTGCCATAGACATCACTTCCCCAATAGGGTCTGCAAGCTTTGCTATCTGTCTGAGTCCGTCAGCCATGCCAAGGAGCCTGTCATGGGCAAGCGAGAGCCTGTCAATCATGCTCTTTGCCTTCATATTTTCCTCTGCTGTGGCCACATCCCTTTTGTTTGCCTCAAGGATTTCTTTTTCTGCCTTAAGAAGATTGTCCGCTGCATCGTTTAATACCTTATTCTTGATATCAGTATCCAGTGTTCCTATCTTTACTCTGGTCTCATATGCATCCGCACAAATTTTTTCTAAATCATTCATCAATAAACACCTCTCTCTTATCTGTTATCACCCCATCTAAGGGTACGTCATATTCATCTTCAAACGTCATGCTGCTAAGTAACTGGAAATCGTAGCCCACTCCAACTGCCATGACAGTATCTCTTTTTGTAAAAGACGATAAATATCTGTCATAAAAGCCCTTTCCATAACCGATTCTGTAACCAGTATCCGAAAATGCAAGCCCCGGCACTATCATAAGCGCCCTGCCATCCGACTGCGTATACTCCTTCGTCATATCAGGCTCTTTAATATTAAATGAACCACAATTAAGCTCATCAAGGCTTCTTACCCTGTAAAAGGACATTTTATCGCCCGAAACCCTCGGATAATATATCCTTTTTGCTTTGTTTATTAAATAGGTAAAATACTCATCAGTATGCACTTCATTTCTGATCGCTGAATACAAAAGTATGTTGTCATATTCCCTGTCGAGCTCTGATACCATGAGTCTTTTATAAATGTCATGGCTCATACTGCGGCACTCATCAGCACCCAGAAGGCTCCTTTGCTTTTTTAGCCTGCTACGAATTTCTTT
>UMKT01052106.1_pt1 | contig 39663 bp, 49 predicted proteins | sample 1966401 | NCBI WGS metagenome assembly UMKT01 (sample SAMEA4836185, study PRJEB28245) | human gut metagenome | biome: gut microbiome; material: fecal sample | place: Denmark | collected 2008
AACCTAAGTCAGGCCTAGTATGATTAGGGAATGGTCGATTACTAGCATTGTCTCCCCATTTTTCTTCTTTAAATGTAATCTTATGACTATGTGGTGGTATTTGGTCTAAAGTAAGAGTTACTAGGGCCTGCCCACCAGTATTACCAATGGTATTATAATCCTGATTACTTGGATCATATCCTACTACAAATCTACCTCTTAAGTCTGGAACACTTATATAACCAGCTTTAGTAGAAGCAGTATTATACTTATCTCCAATAGCTTTATATAATTCTGGGTATTCTGCTATACTTACTTGACTTCCATCACAAAGTACATAACCTTCAGGAACTCCAGAACCAGACCATAATTGGATAAGACCAATATCCCCTCCAGCAGTGTTCTCTTTTTTACCCTGTCTACAAGTTACAACTACAGTTTTACCTGATTCATCCTGTATGAAAATTACTTGGCCAAGTTTATCATTATGAGTATTATCGTTTAAGCTCATGATAAGAGTAGTACCAGAGCCAGATACATCTCCCGAGTTTTCCCTAGTATAATTTACATTAACTGGATCACCAACTTTCTTTCCATTGATTACCATTTGTTTAGTAGATACAATAGTAACCTCTTTACTTTCTCCTGTAGGCTCAAAGTATAATTCAGTGGGTGAAACTCTGAAAGTGTATTCATAATTGCCTTCCCCTTTCTTGTGGATAAGCTTTACTTCTTTAGTTGACCCATCTACAGCTTCTACTGTTAAGATCTGAACTATATCTTTGTCCGTAGCATTCTTTTCTTCTGGTGTTACCGTTATAACAGTCCTACCTGAACCTTGATTCTTGCTTATAGTGAATCCCATTATCTTCTATATTTCCTTATTTCTTTACGAAGTTCTCTTACTATAGTTTCCTTCAGAACCTTCTTACCACCAACTTGTTCGAAAGCTGGTGCCCATAGAGGTCTTGGAGGTAAATTACCACCTCTAGAACCATACTCTAACATGATAGCTACTTGGTTCAAGGTTCTTTTACTAGTCCTATCACCCTTTCGGGTTTTCTTAAGATTAGTAGGTATACCTACGTAAGTTCGATTCTTCTGTTTTACTATTTGTACTGATCTCAAATACTGACCCGTATAATTCAAAAGGGTATGCTCTCCGTATCGTTTAATGGTATTAGCCGAGTGAGGATCCCAATGAGTTCCTCTTGGAGGAGTACCCGTTCTTAGGCATTTTTTCACAAGTCTGAGAAGTTGATTGCCAAATTTCTCAGTAGCTCTATCGTAAGCATTTCCCATGATAGAGGGAGTTTCTGCAATTAACTTCTCAGCTCTAGCCTGTTCTTTTGGGTCAGTATATATCTGTAAGTCTCCCAAGGGAGTACTTATAGTTATGTTTACTGACTTACTTGCCATCTGGATTTTCCTTCGGTTTATTCAAGCCAAGTGAATCCATCATAAGGTTTATGGCTTGCTGTTGTGATTGTAATACTGATACTACATCTTTCCTGAATGAAGCGAATTCTTCATTGAATTGACTACCATTAGTGGGCTCCTTGTTTTCAAACATAGCAAGGATATTATCGCATTCCTTTATTATGTTCTCGTATTTACCTACATTATTAATAATACCAAGAGCCTGTGACCTTTGCAATGATACTTCGTTTACAATATTATTTCCAATTAGAGTGTAGTACACATTGTTATAAATACCCTCATTCCCATCCGAAGGTAAATATACTGTTACTGTACCAATGGAATCTTGAAGAACAATTTCTATAAGATTAGAAAAGCCATCACCATTTTCATTGGCTCTTGGTTTACTTTCTCCTACCTTTACTACTTTAGCTCGGTCAAAGATTGGGTACATTGATCTTCTGTCTCTTTCTAGAGTAAAGACTGAATCTCCTCTTTGTAAGGATTTGAATTTCATTTCTTCCATACTGCATTATTTTTATTGATTAGACTTAATCCCATTTGAACCATACTGGGATTCTGTTTCATAAATTCTACTAGGTTCAAGAAATTATAGTATCCATAGATATCTATCAGTCTTTGTGCTTCATCCGCTACTCTCTTTGCTACTTCTAAATTAGGAGCCGGTAGTTGCATTTGGAGAGTAAAGGTTTGTAGTTTATTATCTTCTTCCATGTTTCTTACTAGATTAAAACGAAAAAAGGGAAATACCCACTACAGGTACCTCCCTTTTCCCTAATCAACTTTAATAGAAATTATGCAGTTTTATTACCCAAAGCCTGTACTACTGAGTTAATAATGTTTTGATCTCTCTGAGCATCAACTACTCGATTCAGTCTAGCAATTTCTTGGTCTTTTGCAGTGTTCTCAATCAAGCACTTAATCTCTTGCTGGCCTTTCATTACCTCGCAATGATTACGTTCTGCCTGAAGAGCTAATCGGTTTTCAGATTCTCTAACTAGGCCTTTAATTTCACAGCAGCAAGTTGACTGTTGATGTTCCATCTGGCAAAGACGGTCCATAACTCGATTGAACCCTGCTCCCATTTGATCACGAGAATCCCGGATATCAGAATTAGTCTTATAACCAAGATCACAAAGACCACGTTCAGTAGCAAAGCGATTGTTAAGTACTTCTTTACCTACACCCTCTACTTGTCTAGAAACTCCTGCAACTTCAGATATGTCTTTGTAAATACCAGCTTTTGCTTCCTGAACAGTAGATTCCACTTTTTGGATATCAGCTTTTGTGTCATTGATTTTGTCCCACACAGAAACTGCAGCAGCACCAAAACCACCACCTACTAAAGCTCCACCGACAGCACCCCAACCGGAGCCCCATCCTCGATTATTACAACATTCATCACTATAACGATTACGATCCGCAACCACTACAGTACCTTCACCAGATTTAACTTCCATAATGATTTAGTTTTAAAGTTAATAATTAAATTTATCTATCAATAAATGTACTAGTGTTGTGTTTAGGATTAAATTGTCTAGGTGGGCCAAGAAACATCCCAATGATGGGTATTATTCCCCTCTTCAATCCTAAAGTTACCAATTAATAACCATAAACCTCTTACAGAATTATAGGCCCATACATAAACATTATCTCCAACCCCTCTATCCTTAGTAGTACTTTGAAGAGAATTCACAGTTATTTTACCTTCTACTGAGTCTACTATAATACCTTCACGTATTAAGCTCATATCATACATAAAGGCAGAAGTATGAGGCATATTAGCCGTATCAAATAATCCCCACATATCTTCTTGATCATTACCATTTGAAATATTTAAACTTAATTCCAATCTGAAATTATCATTTTTAGCTTCTTGAAGAACTCTGAAAATTACTGTTTTTCCAGATGGCTTCTGTCTATAAGTATCGGCTGCTGTTCTTTCGGTATCTCCCCCTTCATTTATATTTGCCATAAACCTGAATGGGGATTGAGTATCTTGTGTTAATATCGAGCCGATTAATTTCTCTGCTATCTCCGAATGGACTCCCTCTATATCGTCTGCAGATAAGGGGCTACCATTGTGAGTAGAGATAAGATTCAATACATGTTTATTTACCAATCCATTTGAGGGAGCTAGGAATGTGAAATCGGTGTAATACCCATTACCATCTGAGTCAGTAATATAAAACTCATAGACATCTCCTGCTTCTTGAACTATTGTTAGAGTACAAGTTTTACCAGATTCCCCTTGAGTAAAGGTAATAACTCCAGTTCTAGATGAACTACTGTTATTAGTGGTTACCTTATATGTAGCCCCAGCACCTGAACCAGATATAGTAATCCAATCCACATTAGAAGATAAAGCCCAATTAAGGAATTGATTACCATTCTTCCTAGAATATACTCTTACGGGTCTATTGTATGATGAATCTGAACTTGGCCAACCAGAATAAGTAAGAGAAGTACTCAAAGAATCCCCCGAGTTTTCTCTAATACCAAACTCATAAGTTGAAGCACTCTGTTGTACAGTTTGTACTAACTCTCTATCTAAGCCATTAGGTTGATTAGCTCTGATTGTAAGAGTTCTGCTTGCAGGCTTTGAATGCTCAGGTATGGTAATAGTTACTTTAAAGTAATAACCACTCACATTAGTAATAGTTTCGGTTACTCCGGATGGCAAAATAAGAGTAGGTTTAATAGCTTCGGTAGAACTTAAAGAACCGTTAACATATCTAGACCTATAACTTTTTATATAAAAAGAAATATTACCTCCTTTACCTTCAACAGTACCAATGGATAAAGTACTAGTTTTATAACCACTATTCTGTTGAGTACTATGTTCAAATACTATACCGCTACTAGGATAAGTTACCTCAGCCGAATTCTGTGTAATGGTTAAATATACAGGAGTTGCCGTATCATAAGTAAACTTAATCTTAAAAGTTCTAGGTGATGAGTTAGGGTTTGGTGCTACACTAATACTACATCCACTAGAAGTTTTACCAGAGATGGTAATATCAGATGAAGTTCCCTCAACTACTTCAGCTGAAGTATAAGTAGTTCTAATGTTTTCTATATAAGTTCCGTTTATATATTTATCATAATTGGCATTTACTGTCAATCTAAATCCTGAACCAGTTCCAGGTACATTTTTAGTAGTTGGGTCTATAGATAGGTGATCTACATAAGTTACTTGACCTCCTTCCTGAGAAATTGAGATAGTCTGGTCTGTAGCAGTTGGGAAATCGAAAGTAACCGTAAAATTTCTAGCAGAACCACTATTACTTGGGATAGAAATACTATTACCACTAATAGAAGCCGGACTAGAAACTCTTACGGTAGCAGTTTCTGATTCTGTATAACTACTACCTTGACCATTCCAAGTATAAGTTCTACTTGCACTCTTAGCAGTTACATTAGATTGACCTCCACTGTAACTGAAAGAAGTTTTATCTACTCTACAGTTATAACTCCATGAAGAATAAACTTTTCTACCTGCTGCCTGGGTAAATGTTGCCTGTAGGGTTTTACCCGAATACTTCTGAGTCCAAGTTACAGTGATTGATTTACTATTAGTAGATGTATTGTTGGGTACTATTCTACCTTTATTACCGTCGTAATCTGTAGTATACCAAGAACCTTCCGAAGTTTTAGTGACATCCTTCGCCAAACTTTGAGAGATAGTAGTATTAACACCGTTTACTTGCTTAACTCGATTAGAAGCATATGAACCAAAGGGGTATGTACCTCCAGTAGCTGGAGCATTAAAAGAAGGATTACCATTCGGATCCCACTGGAATGTATAAATCCATTGCTCGGCATTGATATCCTCTAACTTGACACATTCATTGTTACCGTAGCTAGCAGCATTACTAATTACAATAACCTTGTCAACATCAGAATTCTTACCATTATTGAGTGCTAACAACTCAGCCTTGGTAGGGCACTCATTAGAGGTCTTACCAAGGCCGGTCTTATTCAGAATAGCACTCCAAGTTGCTATTTCTGCCATATTACTTATTGTTTAATTGTTTCTTAAAGTCTTCGAATTCTTTTCTCAATAACTTAACTCCTTCGAGAGCCATGACACTGAGCATTTCATATTCTACTACTTTTACTTTTACATATTCCTGACCATCTTCTCCGACGAAAGTTTCGAATCTAGATTGATTAGGTACTTGAGAAGCAGGTATAGTATTCTCTGATACCAACAGAGGTTCAATTTCCTCTAAGCTCTGAGCAATAGTTCCCACTTGGTATTTACCATTCATCTTGAAGTGAACTGTAGGTATATTACAGATTTGGTCCAGAGTATGGTTCAAATTCTCTACTTGAGATTTTAATCTACCATCTGATTCCTTCCAGAAACCAGAAGCTGCAGTAGTTTTAGCAAATACTACTTGGTCTGTAGTAGCCAATCCTAATTGAGCTCTAGTTACATTATGAGGATTATCTCTTCTGTTTGCATGGGTACTTAAGTCGGTCTGAGCTTTTGTACCTGCAGCCTTAGCATCTGCAATAGCAGTAGCTTGAGCAGTAGATACTGGCATATCTGCTGGAGCTAAGTTCTGTACATTACCTAAACCTATCTGAGCTTTGGTTACATTGTGAGGGTTACTCTTATTGCCAATATGAGCATCTAAGCTTTCCTTGATTACTTTATCAGAATCCTGGATTAATTTCTCTAATGCAGTTTTAGCAGCATCAGTATAAGCCTTAGCTTCATTCAAAGCATTGGTAATATCTCCATTCAGACCAGAGTTAAGTTTATTGAACATCTCCCGAGTCAATACTCCAGCTCGATTAGCATTAGCAGCTAAAATTTCTAATGTCTGTGTAGTAGCTTCACCATATACTCCATCAGCTTTAGTAGATTTACTAATCTGTACCCAAACTTTATCCGTATTCTGAACTACTCCTTTACCAGAAATTATAATAGTACCCGGGATAGAATCAAACAGTTTCTTATCTGCTGCAGTTTGTACACCTGCTAAGTCTTTGGTAGCAGCTGGGATAGGTTGATTATAAGTATTTACATTTGCAGTATTACCAAAATCTGAACAATCGAAATTTAATCTAACTTCGGTAGCATTTCTAGTCCAAGCTCTGTCATCCTTAATATGAGAATAAAACTTTAGATTATCATTCAGAGATTTTCTCCAATTAGCTAAAGCTTTACCCTTACCTCCATCATAAGCAGTACCAGTAACTTCTCCAAGTATCAGTGAAGAAGTATTACTATCTACAAACTGAGTACCTGACCAACGGAATTGATAAGAGGGTTCATCCTGAGTAATATTCAAATATATCTTACCTGATTCTCCAGTAATAGGATTAGCATGATTTGGGTCAGAATATAATTTAATATTGCTCAGCTTTCCAGTTTCACTGACATCATAAGTAGCATAAACTTCGATAACATCATCAACATAAGAAGGCAATTGACTAGAGGGTACTAATCCATTACCATCCAAAGATGCAAATCCATTAGCCTTACCCTTAGTTGCTACGAAATCATCATGCTTCTTTTCTAAGTTATTGATATTAGTTTGTAACTTATTCTCAAGAGCAGTATCTGCAGCAGCTCTGGCTTCTTCTTCTTCCTGAATCTTTTGCATCTGAACCTGGTCGTATTCAGCACGAGCATCTGCCTCTTCTTTGATAGCCTGAGTAAATTTAGTGTCCAATGCCTGGTCAGCTGCTTTTCTATCTTGGATTTCCTTAGCAAGAGAAGCTTCGGAAGAATTCTTCAAGGCTTCAATTGCATCTTTTCTATCTTGGATTTCCTTAGCAATCTGCTGGGGTAAAGTTTCATCCAACTTAACCTTATCAGCAGCAGTCATAGTACCAGCTTTAGTAGTTGAGGCTACTGGTAAATTAAAAGTGGTATCATCATCTTTATATATACCTTCATTTACAGTTTTTCGGTTTACTGATACTGTAACTTTATTAGCATCTGAAGTTGCTCCTTCTCCAACTACTACAGTCTGAGGAATAGAATCAAACAGTTTCTTATCTGCTGCAGTTTGTACACCGGCTTTCTCAGCAGTAGAAGCGGGGATATCTACAGTGAAATCATTAGATTTCTGTATACCTTCATCGGAGTTATATGTACTTCTACTTATGTTAGTAGTAACCACACCAGCCTTAGGTGTATAACTAGCTCCAGTGATATAATCATTGGGCATAGAATTCCATCTCTTCTTATCGGCAGCTGATTGAAGACCGGCTTTAGCATCTGTAGAAGCAGGGATAGCAAACTTACGAGGCATAGGTTCTCCATAGAGATTACCTTCTCCTTTTACAGAACTCTTAAAGTTTACCTCAGCAGAAGTACCATTGATAACCAGGTTCGGATCAATTTCCGTAACCATAGTTAAGGGTAAAGCATTTGAAGTAGCTTCTTCTTTCTGAAGACGTTCATCTAAGCCGTTAGTGATACCATTAAATTTATTCTCAAGTGCGGTATCAGCTGCTTTTCTATCTTCGATTTCTTTATCGATACGTTTACCCAGAGCATTATCAGCAGCAATTCTTGCAGCTTCTTCAGCATCAATATTATCCTGGAGAACTTTATCGGCAGCAATACGCTCATTACGTTCTGTAGTAAGGTCCTGAGTATTCTTGTCTACTTTAGCTTCAATACGAATATCCTCAGCCTTTCTAGCCTCAATTTCCGTATTCAATAGTTCCTTGATTTCAAGATAACCAGTATTCTGATTACTTTGTAATCCCTGAATTAATTCTAGGTTACGTTGAATATTAGCAGTATTCTTAGCAATTAATTCATCCTGAGCCTGAGCCTTTGTTAATAATTCAGAACGAGTTTCTGTTACGAAAGTTCTCAGTTCACTTACTGTAGCATTAAGAGTAGTACTTAATTCAGTAAACTTCTGAGTAACTTGTTCATCAGCTGCAGTTCTATCGGAGATTTCCTTATCTATAATACCTTTAAGTTCAGTCAGCTTATTAGTAATTGTAGTTGCAAAGTTAGGATCATCTCCCAATGCTTTTGCAATCTCTTCTAGTGTATCTAATACTCCAGGAGCAGAACCAATAACCTTTTGGATTGCAGCTTCTACTTGTTCGGCATTCTGATAGTTAGAATCGTTTTCCAACTGAGATACCTTAGTAATGTAGTTAGCAAATTCCTGGATATTATCTAACTTAGCTTTTAATAAGTCGGTAAAGTCATTTGAAGAAAGCTCTTTGCCATCTACTTTATCAACCTTTCGGTCATTCAAGTTTTCAACAGCCTGAACTCTATCTGATACTTCCTGAGTAATCTTATTCTCTAACAGAGTGTCGGCCTGAGTACGATTAAGGGTTTCGGTATCAATATTATTCTGAAGCTTGGTATCTTCTTGTAGTCTACTTTGAGCCTCATCATTGATATCCTTAGATATAGCTACCAAATCATCTTTGTGATTTTCCATAGCTGTAGTCAGAGAATCCTTAAGAGCTTGTTCAGCAGCCTTAGCTCTTTCTACTTCGGTTTGAATAGCAGTAGTGTTATTAGTTACTTTCTCCCTGAGCTCATCTAAAGAACCGGTTACTCCACTATTGAGGCTATCTATTCTGGTGCTTAAAGCATCATCACCTGCCTTACGATCTTTAATCTCCTGGTCGATTCGAGCATTGATTTTCTCATCTTCATTTGCCCGGGCAGTAGATTCAGTATTTATCAAGCCAGTGAACTTATTATCTAATAAAGTATCTGCTGAAGTTCTATCAGAGATCTCCTTATCGATATTCTGCTGTAAAACAGTATCACCAGCTTCTCTCTTTGAAACCTCAGTGTTCAAGTCGATATTTACCTTATCTACCTGAGACTTAAGATTAGTATCAGCATTGGCTCTTGCTTCAGCTTCTGCATTAACCATGCCTTTTAATTCAGCATAATCTTCAGCTTCCTTAGTAATCTGGTCATTTAATCTGTCAGTATTACGTTGGATATTTGCCTTGTTAGCATTTACTTCTGTTTGCAAAGCATCTATCTTAGCCTGAAGTTCATTTTTAACGGTATTTACCGCATCCTGAATAGATAAAGCCAATTCTTGTATCTTAGTAGCATTAGCAGTTACTCGAGTATCTAATGCAGCATCAGCAGCCTTACGATCCGTTTCTTCCTTAGTGATAGCAGCTTGTAATGCAGCATCGGCATCTTTTCTATCTTGGATTTCCTTATTCAGACTAGCTTGAATACCGTCAGTGTTACCAGTAATTTTATCTACTTCGTTATCAACGTATTCTTTCAACTTAGCCTCAAGAGCAGTATCAGCTTCCTTACGGTCAGAAACTTCCTTATCTACATTAGCCTGTACCTGGGCATCAGCTTCTGTACGATTAGTAATTTCTTGATTCAACTGTTCGGTAATAGCAGCCAATTTCTTGGTAATTGTAGTTGCAAAGTTTGGGTCATTACCCAAAGCATCTGCAATCTCCTTCAAAGTATCAAGAACCTCTGGAGCTTCCCCAATAATCTTTTCAATAGCTGCCTGAAGATCTGCTTCAGTTTGATAACCAGCATCATTGATAAGCTGAGATACTTTTGTGATATAATTAGCATGTTCTTCAATGCCATCCAATTTAGCCTTGAGAATATCGGTAAAGTCGTTTTTAGTAAGAGAATAACCTTCTCTTTTATCTACCTTACGATTATCTAAGTCTTTATCGGCAGCAATACGTTCTTGCTTTTCTTGCTCTAGTTTTTCAAGCAATTCGGTTTTATCTGTACCGGCCTGAGTTTTCAAATCCTCAATCTTATGGTCAAGGATTTCATCTTGAGCAATTCGAGTTTCTTTCTCGTTATCAATATTGTTCTGAAGTACAGTATCTGCATTCTGACGGTTCTGAGCTTCTTGAGTAATGTTCTGCTGTAAACCATTATCTGCATTCTGACGGTCAGAAGTTTCCTTTACAATCTGTTGGTGTAATACTTCATCCTGAGCAGTACGAGCTGCAGCTTCAGCATTAATCTTGGATTCAAGTTCTTGGTCTGCAGTTTTACGATCACTGATTTCGGTGTTCAGTTTAGATTCTAATGCTACATCTGCATTTGCTCTTTCTGAAGCCTCGGTTAGAATCTTATTATTTAAGTCGGCAATATCCCTAGTATGGTCTAACTGTACCTTATGAACAGCCTCGGTCAGTTTCTCATCAGCAGCTCTACGTTCAGCAGCTTCCTTATCTACCAATTCCTTAGCATATTCTTTAGCTTCAGTTAAGTTATTGTCAGTTTCTACTTCCAAATCACCAACCCGGTCTTCTACCTTTTGAATACGAGCATTGATTGCTTCTATCATCCTAGTAATATCTTGTACTACTTTAATGATAGTTGCATTCAACGTATTAACCGAGTTAACCAAGTTATCGTTCACAATCTTAATCTGAGAAGCTAATTCGTTTTCACGGTTCTTAGCTCTAGTTACCTCAGCTTCTAATTGAGTACGTAATTCAGTTAATCGGTTAGTGATATTGGTAGCAAAGTTTGGGTCATTGTTTAATGCTTCAGCCAATTCCTTTAATGTATCCAAAGCATCATCAGCACCATCTACTAAGTCATGTATATATTTCTCAACTTGTTCTTGAGTCTGATATTTCAAATCATTTTCTAGTTGAGAAACTTTAGTAACGTAGTTAGCATGTTCCTCAATTCCATTCAGTTTTTCTAGCAATTCATCAGAGAAGTTATTTTCTGACAAATCCCAACCTTCTTTCTTATCTACCTTGTTTGCAATTGATAAGAAGAATGCCCAGAACTCTTTAAGAGTTCCAACAAAACCATGAGCCAAAGAGTCATCATAATAACCCTGTAATAGCCGTTGGTCAATCTCTTCGCAAGTGTAGTATTTACTAACGTACATATGTATATATTTTAAGGTGTTACTTTATTCTTTCCCAATAACAGTTCTGAGTTATTACCACGGAAGTATTCTTTTTCTTTACCAGCAAAAGCATTTGGGATATCATCTGGATTATCTGGGTCAACATCTCCTCCATCCTCTATATCCCCAACTACTACGGCATAATCAGGTAATTTCCTAACTCTGAACTTAATAACTTGGCCAAAGCCTATATGAGGTATATCTTTATCCCATACCTCTCCAAAGTAATCTTGGTAATTTGATACGAACTTCATACCAGTCATAGATTGCATGGTAGTAGCCGAATTACCAGTACCAGGCATTTCTATGTGAACTCCAGAAGGTCCATTCAAGATTATAAGATTACTGTCCCACCAATCGCCTTCTACATTGTTAAGCTTGGTGAAACGTAACATTAACATTTTCATATCTTTATGGATTTTGTTCTACGAATTTGATTTTAGTATCTCTATCCCTTTTGAGGATTACCAAGAATACCAAAGCTTCATCTTTAGCCTGAGATACTTGAGTATCTCCAGAAGGCTTATATACTATCCCATTGATAACAAATCTATCCTCGGACCAGTTAAAGTTCCAATAACCTTCCTGATTGAGATATCCGATTTGTTCTATGTAATTCTTTGAAATAAGTATAGAAAGGTTCTCATCATCTAATTCTCCAGAAACAGTAGCCTTATTAATAGGCCAATTCCTAAAAGCATTGTAGTAGCATAAAGCTTCTATGGGAATATTATAATATCTTGGGCTATCATCCTCAGCATGATTTAGATATTGATTAACGTGTTTAGCCCAAGTAATTGTTTGTCTTCCAGCATCCCAGTCTAAGAAATCAGTGATAATCTTTTTATACCTATTCCAAGAATGGTTCTTAACCATTCTCCAAGGTTCTTTTGTCATGATTTCTTATCTATTATGGTTAATGAAGGTTTACTTGCTTTATTGAGGGGGGCTGTTGGATTAGGTCCTCCCAAAGGAGTTGGTTTTCGATGATTTACTACTTTTGGTACTACTAACCGTTCAATTTGATCACAGAATGGTAAGTATATCTCTAACCTAGATGCCAGCATACATAGATTCTTTCTTAGTTCATCCATATACCCTCCAGGTTGAATCATCTTTGAATAAGTACTCCATAAGCTAGATATACTTTCGGATATCTTATCATAATACTGTACCTCAGTAGGACCCGTAGTAATTTGTTTTATCCTATCTCCTCTAGCATGTTCTCCAGGTGAATCACCATCTTGGTCTGGTCCATGAGATTCAGTGGAGATAATTTCTCTAAAACTATTTCCTGCAACCAACAGTATATTTTGTATTTGTATATTGAGATAATCCCATACTGCCAATTCCATAATTAATTGGTTTTCTAGTCCCTCATACCATAATTCATCATTATATTTATCTGGTGGTATAACATGGTTTACTAGTGGGAAGATATATAATTGCCATTTAGTGATGTATGCAGTTTTATCTTCTATGGTCATACTCTCATGCAATTCTTTGGGAATATACCTATCTATTAAATTGTAGATGGTATCCTGAAGAGTAGTATGCCCATAATTACATACAACTACGGTTCGAGTACAAGTCAAATCTAATCCATCAGAATTAGTGACATGTAGTGTTACATCATAAAATCCAGACTTCTCATAAGAGTAAGATTGATGTCTTCCACCATTGAAAACCTCTCCCTTATCATCGCCAAAGTCCCAGTCAAAAATGGATTTGGCCGGGACTTTGGTTAATACTCTAAATGAAACTTCCAGACCTGATGTTACATATGTGAAGTCTAGATTCTTTTTCATTTATATTCGGATTTGTTTATTCTTTGTTTTCTTCGAAATCTTCAAGTAAAACTTCAAGGATATCTTTTACGGTATCTTTCGGATCAGCTTCGATTTCATGTTTCTTAGCAATCAGCTTAGCTTCTTCAAGTGAATAAGCTTTGGCAATCTTACTGATTTCCATACCCTTTGCAAACTGAGCAGCTAGCTTCTTGTCAAGCTTTTCGATATCCTCAGCAGTATACTTGGCAGTTTTGTTCTTATCCGGAACTAAAACCAAGTGGCCAGAAACTAAAGCTTTCTGAATACGTTTTGTTCTGTACTGACGGGCAGTAAGTTCTCTCTCTTCGCCTTTTGCAATTGAAATACCTGTTACCTGGTCGTTAAAACTGTAGGCATTAGTTCCAACTGTTACAATATAAGTAGTAGCCATAATCTTTTATTTTAGGTTATAATATAAAACCCCGAACAGAATGGATTGAAACTGTTCGGGGAGAAATTAGACAAAAATACAATGAAGAAATCCCGGATATTATTCTAAGTTAACCAATAGGTATGGGTCAATGTTCATGAAGCTCGGGAATCCAGCTTCAGAGAATTTCTTGTTAGCTGCCAACAGAAGAACAGCATCCTGGTACATCTTAGAGAAACCTGTAGTCAGAGAAGCATATACAGCTTCAGTCTGATTAGATACGATTCTTTCTGATTCAAGCATCAACTGTTTAGCAGTAAGCTTAATCAAGGCAGCACTGGTATCTACCATCAACAACTGCTGGTCAGGAGTTCCCGGGTGAATATAGAAATTAGCCTTATTGGGAACCGGAGACTTAATGTTCAGTGTAGCTTCTGTAGTTCCTGAGTGACGTTCTTTGAATTCCGGCAAGTTCAACATTTCGATAGCCTGGTCTTCACCACCAATCATAGTAGTAAAGTTACGGCCCATACGAGCAGCACGAACCCAGATATGCAACAAATCTTTATAAGTAATACCGTTGGTTGTTTCATATACACCAATAACCGGAGCAGATTCAGAACCATCAGCTTTATTACCGTTCATCAAAACATCCATTGCCAAAGTATCCATAGCATAACCCAACTGAATACCAAAGTCACGGAGATAGATTCCCAATACGTCGATGGAAACGTAATTTTTAACTTCGTCAGTAAGTTTAAATCCTTTACCGATTTTGAACAGAGAAACTGATTTCTGTCCGAAGCTTACATCTCCCAAAGGAATTGTTTCTGCTTCATTTACCTTAGCAGGAGCAGCATCCGACATATTTACCATCGGCATAGTTACCTGCAAACCATTAATCGATTGGTCTGAAGCAATGATGTTCGGATAGAAAGGTGCCTGGCGCATACCGGTTGTAATAGCAGCACGGATGATTTCCGGCACAATCCAACGGATATTCTGTTGCGGCATAGTGAAGATGTTCTGCATTGTATCAATCTTCGGATTAATGCCCAACTTTTCAAAGAAGGCATCCTGTGATACACCATATTTACCCTGTACCAGTTCTTCCAGAGTAACTTCAATAGGCAATGTGTTGTTGGAACCCTGACGGTATGCTTCCAAACTTCTTACCATTTCCGGAAGTTCCTTTCTAAGGTCTTCCATTTTTAATTGTGTAAATTCTGTATTCATTGTTCTTTTAATGTTCAGTTAATGATTATCGTACCAATACCTGGATAATATCGTTAGCTTCATCAGCCGGTACTATGCTAATGAATTTTGTTTCATCGTCTGAAGTTTCAGCAGTTATAAAACGGTCAATCAGCAGTGTATCTGTGGGTTTTACATACCCACATTCCATAGCCTCTTTAGCTACCCAGTTTACAACCATGAAAGCTTCTACAGCTACGGTTACTTCTACAGGGAAATTTCTTTGAGCCTGATAAGCAGGATTGATGTTGTCAGTTAAAGCTATACCCAGATAAACCTGGCTGCCATCTCCACCCGGGATATACGGTTCAATATTACCATCGGTATCCAAAGCTACCGGCATACCCTGATGAATAATTTTGTCTTTCTTTACACTGAAAGCCTGATGCAACTTGTGAGATTCACTCTTATAGATCACCGCTCTGGGAGTTTTTTCACCAAACAGAGTCATCGGTTGATCCTGATTTACCAGCTTAGTAGTAGGATGTGTATTCATATTCTTCTTATTTTAGAGATTATTTTAATTTGTTTGAATAGATACCTTTCAGAATCTCTTCAGTACTCTTTTCGGAATTCTGAGCAGTAGCTTTGTTATCAGATTTATCTTCTGGCTCAGCTGCAGAAGAAGCACGGCTTACATCATGAGAACCGCATTTAGCACAGGTCATTGGGAATTTTTCTTCCAATCGAGCTTGGTAATCTTTAGTAAGAGAGATCAAAGTTACCATGCCGGTAGTTTCGGCATTCAACATTGTAACGATAGTTTCATCAGCTTTGTCACCCATAAGTTTTTTATAGGTTGCAACAGCATTTTCACGGAGAGATGCAATGTGGTTTTTACCTACCTGAGCCATTTCCTTCAGATTTGCAACTTCTGCATTCAGATTAGTAACCTGTTCTGTAAGAGAAGTTTTTTCTGTAGTTAAGTTATCCACAGTAGTCTGAAGAGTGTTACGAGAATTAACCAATTCCTGAATGGCTGCAAATGCAGTTTCCTCGTTCATCTCTGTACCTTCGGCAAGAGTAAGGCAATCTTTACCAAAGATTCTTTCTAAAAATTTTTGTAGTTCATTCATATCTTTATTATTAGGATTTTGATTTCCTTGATTATCATCATAAGATTGGGAAGTATCGTTATTTTCACTGAACAAAGCTAGATCAGTTTTCGTATCATAGAAGAAATACTGTTTAGACTTATCATCCCTATATTCTTCGTATGAAGCCCAAGTTCTCTTAGCAAAATTGGGATTAATGATTTTACCATCATCCCCAATCTTCTGAGCAAAAGCATCAGCTCCATGAGATACCAAAGAGGTTTCTAAGTATCTTACTACTTCAGTAACTATTCTTCGTATCATAACTCCCTTAGAATCATAGGTACCCAGTTTCTGGTAGAATTCGTTATCTTCCATATTTGGGTGAGACTTATCCCACTTAAACTGTACTGTTACTGAGTTAGAATGGATAGATGGAGGATCCATAAGAATGCCTCTAGCAATTCTCGGATTTGCTTTACCATCAATCTTTAATATACCATTAATACCTGCAGGAATAACAAAAGAACCATCCTTGTATTTATCTTGCCAGATAACTTGTGATACAGCTCCAATAGCATTACCAATATTAGTCTCATGGTCACAGTTTACTGTTTGTCCTAAGAGCATTCTCATAGAAGCTTTTAATACCCCATTTTGACCAAAATCGGTAGGGTTACAGTTCTTAGACACAATAGTTGCAGATAATAATCTGAACATTGGTTCTATAAACTCCTCATCTTTAGGAGTAAGTTCTTCTGGCTTCAAGTCAGGATAATAGGTATTATAATCTATTTCTCCTCCCCAAAAACCAAATTGACTGACTGACTCCTTAGAAGTTTGAGCCCATTTATAAAAATTCTCCGAGAAGGTTTGTGGTTCTATGGATGTTGGGATATACCCAGCCATTATAGTATGACCACTACCTATCACTAAAGAATCTAAATGTTCTCTGTTCTTTTTAGTAATCGGTTTACTCATCTTGATTTAGTATTTTGATCTCCTCGTGAAGGAGCCGGGTTATTTTTATCTCTTGATCTACGAGCGGATTGATTCTTATCGTCCTGTCTCTGTTTCTTCTTAGTACCCTCTTGTGGGTCTGAATTACCTCCCTTAGCAAATTGGTCTTCCAATGAAACTCTTGGTTCTTCTTCTGAAGGAGAATCATAACCCATTTCCCAAGCATATTGATATTGAGAAATGATACCTGCCTTGTAAAGTAAGTCAAGGTTCTGAATCTTATACTGTCTACCCTGTTGGATTTTAACCTCATCAGAGATAGTGGATGATCCCCAAGTAATGGATATTCCCTTACAATCAAAGCCAGCCAGACGTAGTTCTAGTTCATAAATAAACTTAAGAACATAAGAAACTATCATTTGGATATTCTTTAACTGACTTATAAGCTTAGAAAGCATAATACCAGTTGCTCCTTCTCCAATGGAAGCTTGTACTCCAATTAGGTTGCCATTTACTCCCAAACCATTAGCAACTGATTGCTGGTTCATATTCCAGGGTTTATCAATATTGCTCATCTCTTTTGAAGTAGAGTTAAGTTTAAACTGGTGGTCATCAATGTAACCAGTTACTACTCCATCCTTCATACCTTCCCTTACATTCTGTTTCAAACGTATTAGCTCCCTATTTAATCTTCTAGTGTAAGCTTCTACATTTTCATTAGGTTTCTGTTGTGGTTTTTCCATCAAAGCCTCTAGAAAACCAACCATACCACAGATTTCCATGATATGTTTAAAATTGGTTTTCATATCATGCTGACCCTTTAATGAGTCCAATGATGCCATAAAAGGAGGTATTCCATAAGGTTCATCGGTATCATTATACATACCAACATAACAGTAGGTCTCTGTATTAAGTTTGATATAATCTTGCTTATTCGAGCCATTCCAAAGAGTGTTCCTCTGATATGGACTGTATACACCATTATTCTCTCTTTTGAATACTATCCTATCTGGTTTGAGGAATAATACAGTAGCTAGACCCTCTAACTTTTCATTTGGTACAGCTTCTACTGAGATAGCTCCACTAATCATCAATTGAACTATCATCTTGTTTACCAAACCATCCATACCAGCAGTATAGTTAGACCATTTAGAGGATACCTTAGAAAGATGATCTCTCATCTTATCAGCCTCTTTATCGGTATTATTAGGGAAGGTTATGTTGTGACCAGTATTAGCAAGCTTAAACATGTCCTGTAAAGCTATGTTAACATCTGGATTCACTTTATATAAATCCCTTAAAAGCTGAATCACTTCAACACGAAAAGAAGGCGTAACCATTTGAGTTAAGCCTTTCAATGTATGAATGAAGTTACCTGGGTCATCATCCGGTTCCGATACTCTACCGGGTGAAATTGGTACCTCCTCTTTTTTACTTGGAGGATTAGCCTTGTTTTCTTGTATTGGAGATCGATTCCTTCTATCGAATCCAAAAAACTTAAGAATTTTCATTTCGGTTGTATTATTACATTAGTTTTTCCTTTTCGTATGTGATTACAAATTGCTTTACCAAATATATCATCATCAGAATAAACATCTCCTTCCAAATCCACATCTACAGCAGAAGTATTATTTCTGTGTTTACCCATGGCTACGGGTCTACCCAAACCATCATATATAAAGGTAGGAGCTTCTTGAACAAAGAAAGGATCCTTCACAATAATATTCTCTTCTCGAATATCTTGTTCTAGACCCTCTATAATTACTGAACGATTCTTTTGGGTAGTTAACCAACCTGGAGATTTATCAACCTCAGGTCTAGACTTACCTTTCTTTTTCAGAAGCTTTTGATAGTAGTATAGGTTAGGGTAACCTTCTGATTGAAGAGCAGAAGTTACTGCTAACCCAACGTCGTTAGATTCTGGAGCTACAATAGCAAAATTAAATAATTGCCCAGTATCTCCCAGTAACCTAGCATATTTATCTACTGCCATTCTTCCCTTATACACAACTTGTTCCTCTCCCAGCTTGTCCATACAAGTGAAAGAAGAATAGTCTGAACCTCTACCTGTTGCAACGTCTGCACCGATAAAGTACTGTTTATTTGGATCTGGTTCGTTGAATTGTCTATACTGACGATTGAAACGATATTTTAAAACTGGATAATCACTTAAGCAATCTTCGATAGCCTTGATATCTGCCATATCAAATACTGTATTACCTGAAGAAAGAAAGTCTCCATCGATTTCTTGTGCAGTTCTTTTTGGACCCAATGCAGAAGCCATCTGGTCATACCAAGATTGATCCCGTTCTGGGTGCATCTGCCAATATAATCGAATAGCATTGAAAGGATTACCTCCAGCTATAGCATCTACCCATGTTGAATGGTAAAAATTACCCATACCGTATGGAGTAGAATTGATGATGGCTGAACCTCCGGTGGAAAGCGTAGGGAAGGCAGCTGCCCAAATAGCTGAAGCCCACCGAACGATTGCAGCCTCATCAATTACCAGGAGAGAAAGAGATTCTGAACGACCGGCTTCGGAAGATGTTGGGATGGATTCTATGAATGAACCATTATCGAATTCAATCATAGAGGCAGAACCAAATTCCCCAGTTCTTCCGTTAATGATCGGGGTTTGCATATACCATGGAAGATTCTTGTACATGAACTTAATCTTCTTAAGTACCTTCTTAGCTGTTGTATCCTTAATGGAGATAATGTTTATCTTCTTATTAGGATGATATGATGCCAGCCATAAGCAGTACATAGATATAAGTTCTGTAATACCCGCTTGCCTGAACTTTAACAAGATATTGAATCTCTGGAGTATAAATTGGTATAGTACGGCTTTTTGATACGGATATAATTCAAATCGAACCTTTCCTCTCACTGGATGTATCACATAACAAAAAAGACTGAAAAAGAAAACATCCGTTGTAACCCTAGATAGATTAGATAATTCTTCTCTTGTAAGGTTAGTTGGTGTTTCCTGTATCTTCTTTGCCATAAAATCTAAAATTTATAAGTTACTACCAGTTCTAAATCAGTTTTGATACCTGAGAAATATCTTGGGTAATAAAAACTGTTTATCCCCAGTTTGTAATTAAATCTCTTAGTCTCGATTGAAATTCCTGTTCCCAAATCCCATAGATTGTTAAATGGTCGGTACTTACCATAAACATAAGGAACTAATCTTATTCTAGATTTAATTTCTTGTGTGGTAAGTTTTCCGTTATACCAAGAATACTTGTAGTTATTAGGGTCGATATTGAATAACCTACTAGAATAAATTCCCGAGTTTTGATTAAGGAAACTCAATGTAAGTTGATTCTTATCGATTACTAATTGAACAAGAGAATCCTTCTCTGATATCTCTGCTGAATCGGTACTGCATAAACCCTGGCTAACCGAAGAATGCGGAGAATTGTAGAGAAGGATTCTACTTGGGTTAAGTAAATTATCGTAGGAAATTGGCAGGAAATCTTTCCTCAAATAAATTGTATCAGTATGTTGAATGATCTCTTTATCAGGTAACATACTGAGTTGTTGATTCAGTTTGTAATTCCTGAAGCAAAGGTAAATAGTAAATCCTAGTAAAAGGACTACCATGGCAATCTTAAGCTTCTTCATCTTTTGATCTGAGATAGGCATCTTTTGTTTTGTATCTATCAATTATTACTCCCAAAATTACTTTGAAATTATTACTGAAGTCAGTAGTCGGAATTCTAAATCGAATATCGATTCCTTTTGAATCTTGAGTAATACTCATTCTGATTTTTCCCTTGTGACTCTTTACAACTCGATTATAAAGAGTTGCTAAGAGATTAAACATACTCTTCAGATTTTTCGGTAATATCTCTGTTCTGTATAAAGTTTCTTTGTTCATTGTTACTTGAGTTTTTCGGTTTCAATTCATAATAGTCAACTCACTCTATATCAGGTGCTTGGCATTCATTTGCCAAGTCTGGCATAAGCCAACTAATTCAAATTCAATCAGTTACGAAACTGGCTTTGTTTTTCCCTTAACAATCCCTTTTCCTGATTGATTCTTATATCAGTATTCTTTATTCCAATATTCCTTATTCCAATACCCTTTAAAAGCCTACTAGATTATATAGGGGGGATTCACTTGAAATTAAGGCATTTCTTAAACCATAATCCTACTTCACATACGGAACCCTTAGCAAGTGTATACCTAGCTTTATTTAACCAGTAATGATAAGTCTTAGGATCCCAAGTAGCAAATCCTCGAATAAATACTCGGTAATTTTCGGGGAATCCCATAATTGCCTTGAAATCATAAATACCCAAGGGATACCCATCTGGTCTAAATTGCCTATCAGAGGGTCTCAAGGTTAAGGGTGGTTTATCATCTTCCAATCGATATACTCCCGGGAGAGTACTCATCTTAACAGTTTTAATTGGCCATTTCTTTTCATCTTTGAAATCATGGGTCCAAAGTTGTCTTACTTGTCTGACTGTAAGATTTTTCTTTTCAGGTAATTTCCGATAATCATACATGGCTAAAACTTTATCAGAGAATGGAATTAAAGCTTCCTGTGGGGCTTGTACTAGTAAATCTCTAGTAAGTTTTGGAGTATTTACTTGGAATACTTCATTAAAGGAATCCAAATACTCTTTTCCCTTGTCTAAATGAACTCCAATGATTACTAATCTTTTTCTTGATACTTGGGAGTTTCCGAAGTCAGAAACGCTTCTTTCGTGAAAAATAAGTTTATAGTTCTTAAAGAAGTCCGTTAACATTTCTTTAGAAATGAGAGATAGCAATCTTGGTAGGTTTTCTATAAGAAAGAGAGCGGGTTCGTAATATTGAATTGCTTGGAATACTAGTTGTATACTTTTATTACTTTTAGGGTCTCCGAGAGCCTTAGATTTAGATAATCTCATTACTGAGCAACTACCACAATCAGGGCTAGATAATATGATATCTGGATGCCAATCTTCTGGTAGTTCATACCCTTTTAAGAAAGGTATGCCTTTGAAATTAGCTTTCCACTGTTCTTCTCTACCGGTATGGAATACTCCACGAGGTTCTATATTTCCAATAAGTTTATCTCTAAAAGGGAATAGGAGGGCTCCTTGCCCTCCACATACTCCCAGTACTTTTAAGTCTTTCATTTCTTGTAACTTCTCAATTTTATGTATTTGAACCAAGCATAATGCTTCCTAGTTGAAATATAATCCAGGTTCGAATCATTATTATGAGCTTCTTCCTCAAAACTTACATCATGATACCTTTCATTCTGCTTGTTCCATTTAGCAAAACAAAGGATGATTAAGTACTCGATTCCATACCAAAGGTAGAAAAATACCCATAACATCTCAGCCATTTGCTTTGAATGTATATGTTCATGGTTATAATCCACCTCAGTAAACTTAGCCCCCTTTCTTACAAACACTAAACCAAAGATGTTGATAGCTTTGTATCCCTTGAAAGGTATAAGGTTGTTGTAGATTACTTTCATAGCTTGTCTTTAAAGTTTTCATAGGTATTTCTTAGCTTTTGGTCGTAGTTATTGTCTTTGTAACCAGGACCATTATATCCTTTAGCGAAGGCATCCCAGTCTTTTGCCTTCAAATGTTTCACTAAACCGGAGTTATAGAGGAAATGATACATCAATTCTAGCTGCATTTCATGAGATTCAGACATCTTTTGGATCATTTCATCCACTGATTGACATCCACAAAGCTGATAATTGAAGCCCATAATCTGTCCCAATCCCCAAGAAGTAGCTAAATTAGCACAGTTTTCATCAATTTTACGAGCTGCTTCGAGTCTTTTCCACTCTCCTTCACCTCCTAAGTAGAATTCTTTGGTCCATTTCTGATAAACTAAGGATGGATTTCTCTTGGCTAGGTCATATAAATAGGTTCTTTTACCTTCTCCATCGAGTTTTATCTTCAAATATTTCCACATTACATGACCCTCGAAGAGAATTTGAGGTCTACCAGAGGGTAAAAATCCGTCTCGATTACCACATTCTACTACAGTTACTGTCTTTAACAGAGCTGGTTCAAGGTTTAACTTGTTTGCAACCTTGGCAATTAATTCGTTAGTAAGTTTATCCATAATATAAATTCTTAGAGTTTACATTAAAGAGGATAAAGTATTGCTTGTAGCCTTTCTTAGGTAGGTATATCGAGTTCTATTTATCAATGAATAAATAATTTAATTATGTATATAGGAAAGAAACAACGGATTATGGTTGATTGGTTTAGGAAAACCTTAGATGAATCGAAGAAACCCTGGAATACCCAGGTATATTTGATAACTGATAAGTATCATGTTTACATTGCCAACAAGGGTATCAGATTAATAGGAAATAATTTCGGTAAGGCAATAGATAGACCTCTGAAATATTTCTTATTTACTGATGGTAAGGTACAGTATTTCAACAGTATAGAATTTCTTGGCTATTTGCCTTTCGAATTAAGAGACGAATATCCAGTCAATTGCAAACCTCTCAATCCTTGGGAATACGACTACTATCGTCAGCATGGAATAACCTCAGAAGATTTGCAGAATTTATTCAATAATGATTGATATTTAAAAATAAAATAGTATATTTGTATAACGAAATAAATACATTATTTATATGAAAAAAGAAGTAGTAAAACTCAAAGAGGGTAACTCGGTAATTTACCAAGACAAAACCCTAATGGAAAAGGCAAACGTAGTATCTATCGATAAAAAGAATGGTACTGCAATATTATCTAATAAGGTAATAATTACTAGAACAACAAATCTAGAGGGTCAATTTACTCGATTAGATGGGAAAGGTAATGCAATAATCCTACCTTGTACTACAGAGAATGAACAGAAGTACAATGCCTTTGTTGCATATCACCAATCCAAGAAATCCTTAGAGGCAATCAAAAAATGGTTGGATGATAACGGGAAACACAAGGATGATGAAACCACTGAGAAAGTGATAACCTTAGATAAGAAACTTAAAAAACTAATCGAAAAACTCAATGAATAGTACTTGGATAATATTAGGCATAATCTATGGGATATGCCTAATCCCCTCTATACTTCTAACCAAGATGTTATGTCAAGAAATCAGGATGATAAGACCTCATCTATTATTCCTTACAATCTGGTTAGTATTACCTTTATTTCCTATTTACCTAATATTTTTTAAAAAGAAAAACAATGGCTAGAATTAAAGATTACGACGAAGATTTATCTGCCCCTAAACTCCTAAGAGAAAGGGCAAGAGATAGCAAGGGTAGGTTCATTAAAAAGGACCTACCACCCTACCTAGGATCTGAGCAAGTATTAAAACCTAAGAACTACTATCACTTCGATAGTCACGGTAATTATAAGGGTAGCTCAATGAATTTTGATGCTCTAGTATGCCTTGGTTTTACTTGGTTTAAATTACTGGGAGTAGCATTAATGATATTGCTATGGCCCATAGTATTTATATATGCCCTCAATGATGGGATAGAGGGATACCCATTTAAGAAGTATGCAATCCCTTATACCTTTATCCTAGTGACCTGGTTTATAATATTCTTATATGGATTAGTATCATGAGTAATATCGATGAAAAGGCAAAGAATAACTTCACCATAGAGATGAGGATATTCGAAAACTATGAGAAAGTGAAGTATGAGATAATCAAGGCAATTGATTTCCTAGAGCATAGTGGAACTGCCATGGGAATGTGTAATATATTCGATAATCAGAACCATGAATTCTGGCATAGTGTAATTAAACCATGGTTCAAACCTGAAAGGTTTGGTATTACCCATCTCTGGTTTTCTTCAGGATTTAGTCACATAGGTTATGGAGAGTATCATACTATAAGAGGTAATCGATGGTTGAAGACTCCCATAGATAAGATTGATAGAGAGAATCGTATATTTGGGTATTGGTTTCCTCCCTATAAGAAATATATCCCACATAGGATTAAGGTTTTGAAATTGGCTTTAAAGGATTTGGAAAGGATTAAGGAAGAGTATGGTAAGGATTGATAGATTAAGAGAAGATAGTGAAAAGAGAATCTTAAGAGGTTCTGAAGGTAAGAGTATTTGGTATCAGATTTGGATTGATCCGGGAGATATGATGAGAATAGAACCTTTATTAGAAGGAGGTGATCGGTTATGGTGTATTGAGATTCAGAAGTATTATGTTTTCTTTTATGAAGTAAGGAATGGTAGAAGGATTATTGGGAAGAATAAGATTAAGGAGATATTGGATATTCTTTTGTAGGATGAATGCCAGGGATGTTTTTATTCTCTGGCTTCTTTGTGTGTTGTGTCTTGGTATGCCATTAACGTGTGTAGAAATTTTTGTGTGTGTTCAAGGCTTTTCTAGGCAATGCCCTTAATACGAGGAGGTAAAAAGTTGTGGTAGTAAATTCGTGGTTTGTGTTCAAGGTACCCCTTAATACGAAAGCCTAAAAATACCAGGTACTAAAAACGGGGTACGGTAGCCCTTATTTAGAATAAGTCAAAAAAAAAGTAAGGGACAAACATTCCCTTACTTTCTAAAAAATTTTAAGAATTAATTATAATTCAGTTGCTTGCAAAAAAAATCCTATTTGATTATCTGAATCAATATTTAAATTAAAAATATAATTATCTTCGTGACCTTGTTTTTCTAAATTGGGGTCTACTCCAATTAATTCACAAATTTCTTCTCTAATTAGGTCTAATTTTTCTTGTAGCAATTCAATTTCAGAATCTAATACTTTACTCTCTAATTTAGTAGAAAAACTTAAATCCCCATGAATATAATTATAGAAACCTTGAATTAAAACACTCGTAGTAAAATCAAATTGGACTAAATGTACATGTAAACTAATTTTAAAATAATCTTTACAGAAATCAAAATATGTTTTCATGTAAGTAATTATTACAAAAATAATTTTATCAAAGTCTGATATGCTTTCTAAAAATTGCTTTGCATTACAAAAATTATTTTTCTTTTCTTTAAACTCATCTACTAAAGAATTTTCAAAATTTTGCATAGCTTCGTAAAAATCTTTAATATTGTGTTGATTAATACGAAAATTTACGCTCTCTACTGTATTTTGATTATAAGAATATTTAAAGCTAATTTCTTGTTGAAATCTTTCTTTTGTTTCAAAACTTTCTTGTAAAAATTTAATAGTTTTCATAATGATTTATAATTTTGAGTAGAGAACTAAATCCCTACTCTAGTTAAACATTGATTTATTTTTTCACGATTTGTAAAGCCTTTTTCAAAATTTCTTTGTTTGTTTCTTTCATATTTTCAGAACAAACAGAAGAAAGCGAAAAATCATTTACTTTGTAAACTTGTTTGTAAAAATCTAAAAACGCTTTTTTTAGTTTTTCTAAGCGAGTTTTGTCCTTTTCTTGTGTCAAACTTTCGGACAAAGAAAGAATTGTATTTCTGAATTTTTTTCTAGCTACTTTTTTCTCTTTATCAGAAAGTTCTGAAAAAATTTCTTCTTTGTAAATATCTGATTTTTTTACTCCGAAAGAAGTTTTTAATAATCCCTCTGTACTCTTATTCAAGTTTGCTAATATATCTTTATAAATGATATTATTAGCTTTACTTTGTGCTTTTGCTTTTTTAGCACTAACTTTGTTTACTTTGTTAGAAGTTTCATTTTTTGAATTTTCTACTACTACATTTTTTAATTCTTCCATAATACAATTACATTTAGTTTTTAAATTTATTTTATTATATCCTTTTCTCTATAAAACTAAATGATTTATAAGAAAAAGAGAAAAGGAATGTGTTTTCTGTACTGCAAAGATAAGAATAATTTTTTAATCTGCAAAATTTTCAAAGATTTTTTTTGAAAAATTTCTCATTAAAATTTAGACCTCTCTTTGTTTCTGTATTGCAAATATAAGGACTTTATTTTAATCTACAAAATATTTCGAGAAAAATTTTTGTTAAAAATGAATTTTATTATTTTAATATTTATTTTCAGAAAATACTTGCATATTTCAAAAATTTTATTATTTGCGTGTACATTATTTATTATCAAAAATTTTTATCAAATTTCCACTCATTAACCTCCGGGCGGCCTAAATTGCCCGCACGTTGTCCGCTATATAATACCTGTATGATAACAAGGTTAAGGCCATCTATGGTTCCCTTACTATATCCTCTAGGTAATCATTTGTAACAAATCCACAAGGCCAGAAGATTCTAGGGGATTTTCGGAGGGCCTTTTAAGTGGCTATAGAATATCTGTATATTATATGCCTATTACCTGAAGGCCATATATGGTCGATAGTTAGCGTACTTAGGTAAGCCTTATAGGATCTATAGATAGGCCTAGTGGGTTCTTATATAAGGCTAGTAAGTATATGTGTAGTAAAGCTCTAGTACCTCTTAGGTAATTATATGAAGTCTATAGATGGCCTCTTAGGTATGTACATAGAAAAGCCCAGGTACCTTAGTTAGGCCTGGGCAATATTCTTATTCTTGGCAACCTATGGTACTATCTGAGTCTAGGATTATTATATGTTCTGATTCATATATGGGTTCTTGGTTTGTGGGTTTATTCGTTTGGCAATGGGATATAATACCGGTATAGATATCGTATAAGAAAATATGTAGGCCTTGGGTTAGGTCTAGTTTATTTATTTCTTCTTGTTCTCTTAGAGTCCAGGTGTCAATGGCATCATCCTTGAGAATCTTGGCTAGGTATTCGAAATTGGTTTCCATTGTGATATATGTATTATAGGGTTAGTATTCGCAATATTCTCGTTCAAGGTATTAGTACTGACCAGTTAGAGTAATGATAATGAAAAGAGAGTAATCGTTGAAATGTACCTGGATGGTATCCCCGTTATCGTTAGCAATGTAATGCCCGTTACCGTTTAGTTCTTGAAGTTGGATAATGTTATTGTTAATGTAATCCTTAACGTATTGTTCAAAAGCATCGGATTCTTCGAAATAGGTTTGTTCATCGTTTGATGTAACAGGTTCTTTGAAGAATAAGTTAAGAGTACCTAAGTAAGATTCATCCGGGTTAGAGATTTCGGTTACTTGTTCATGTGAGTAGGTAAATTCTTGGAGGGTACCGTTAAAGTAGGTCATAATATTCTCTTTAATAGTTTGGATTGAATTTGATTGAATAAACATAACTTTAATGATTAATACTTTATCTTTATTTGATGCAAATTTAAGAATAATATTTTAATTATGCAATATCCCAGTTTGCCTTTCGAAGGCCCCTAATGTCCTAGAATTATCTAAAATAACCATAATATAAATACTTATGCAATTAACAACAATATTACTAGGATGGCAATTAAAATTGGCTCCTTGATTGCCTAGAAATTTATAAAATCCGAGCCTAAAATGGCCCCTCTAGGTACACAATTTTTATATAAATCCTAGCCTCTTGGCAATTAAAATCCGAGTCTAGGTACACAAAATCACAACCTAAATCCTAGATTACACAAACTAGCCAAACAGAACACTTTTCAATTACACGTGTGAAGCTAAAATACATACGTATCTAAATCCCACCCATATTAGTATATTATATATAGGCGTTACTAAAATAGCTACGTGTCAAAAAGGCTCATATACGTATCTCAAAAACTATTGCCAGAGTGTACTTTTTGCTTTTCTGTGATTTGAGGGGCCATGTATGGTGATTTTATTGCCTAAAATGGCCTCTGGGGCCTCAAGGATTTAGTACTTTAAATTTTGAGAGCTATAGTGGAGCTATAGTAGATGGGCAGCCAAATGGGTATGTTCCTGACTTTTTCGAAAAACCCCCGTTGGTACACAGAAAAGGAATAAACCAAGATCCTAAGATATGTATATTAGTATTAGTTATATGTATTATTATATATTGATTGTGATATAGGGGATTTGTATCTTAGTTAGTGATATGTGTATATTCAGATTAGGTGTATATGATATAGGTAGGTTTATTGTATACCTTGTTATTTGTATATTTCTTTGTTGGGAGTGGGGTAGGTATATTGGTTGTGTACCTAGTATCTGTATACTTGGTTTGTGTACACAGAAATACCTAGAGTTTTCTGGGCTCTAGGTATTCTTTTTATTTATCTTTTGGGGTGTTGGGAGAGGGATACTAGATCTTCTGGGTTCTGAAGTATATCCTGTAGGTATGGGTTTATCTCTTGGATGTTATACTGGGCTTGGAACCTAGAGATGGTACCCTTTAGTTCATCTATCAGAGTATCATAGAGGTTATTGTATATTATCTCTTTGATTTTGGTTTGGACTTCTTTGTTTTGTTCTAAGGGTATTTGTCGGGTGGTTGAGACTTGGATTTCTATTGGTTTCTCTAGGTCTGGTACCGTTGGTATGTTACCCATATAGTCTAGTCCAGAGATGAATTCTAATATTTCTTCATTGGACATAGATAATATATAGTTGGGCTCTTTGTATACTTTGCAGGTTAGTATTTGATTACCATTCTGACTGATTGTGATTCTTGATGAGGGGTTTGTTGTTTTCATTGTTTTAGTTATTTTTTAATTGTTCGAGTAGGTTTGATATCTCAAGTTGATGAAGGATTTCTGTTTCCTTGTGATTGGATTCCCATCTCTTGATGGCATTGTAATAACAGGTATATTGGGTTATCATCTTTTCCGCTTGGTCTACCAGTTCTTGGTAAGCTTTACCTGGATGCTCTTCCAAGGAATGGAAAATTCCTTGGATATAAGAGCCTTCTACGATTACTAGGGTTGTTATTGTTAGTTTCATGACATTAGAATTCTAAGTTAAATAATTGAATGGTAAGCATACTTGGGAATTTCCCTCCTTCGTAATGAATATTAGAAGCATTGGAGTAATTGTAGAAATCATCCTTTAGTGATATCTTAAGAATATCCAATAGCAATGGATATAACTTGTACTGGTTAGCATTTAGCCATTCGTTATATTCTTGGATATCGAATTCTGAAGTAAAAGTAGCAGAGAGTTGGATAAAGGGTTTATCCAAAGAATCTGGGTTATGGATATTTGTCTTAAGCCAAACCTTGGAAAGCATGTGGGATTCCTTTTGCATTAGGTTGACTGAACCAGTATTTTGCCATTGTTCGTATTGGTAAATTGTGATACCGGTTTTAAGGGCTGTTGTAATGTTGTTCAAGTTCATGACTGCCTAAATTTTAAATGAATAATATATTTCTTTTTCTGATGCAAATATAATACTTTATTTTTAAATATGCAATATCCCTGATTACTTAGCTGAGGCTTCTATTGGGTATCTGATAGAGCCTTTTCTGAATAAGGAAGAGGCCATTAATGGATTTTACATATTTCGCATCTTTACGGAAGGCATCTGGATTCTTTTTCTTAAACTGATGCCACCAATCATCATATTCTTCAAGGGTTTTGAATACCTTGTTTAAATCCTTAGTGGGACCTGTTAATTGAATGGTCTTAGGCCATACTTTAACATCTATTCTCTTACCTTCATCGAAATATATACGAGATGGTATAATTACTTCATCTGGACCTGGGTATGGAGTTGTGCTCATAATTTCGTTATTGTAAAAGTTATGTAATTGTCTTTAGTTATCACAAATGTAATGATAGCATTACCTTGTATTGAAATAGATAGAGATTCAGGAGTATCTGCTAATATGTAGTAACTTAAGAAGTTAGCTCTAAGCAAATTAGTAAGTACTTCCCTTAGTCTGAACAAGGTACAATTATCAGGATTACCCTAGATTACTGATTGAAGATATTGGTCCTGATGATTAAGATGGTACCATCTTAATCTAGCCAAGTTTAGTTTCTCGGCTAGATCAAATTGTATGATATTTAAAAGTCTTCTTATGGGTGTCATACTGTAAAGGTAATTTGCATTATGTTTGAAGATATACGGTTGATAGATTTGATATTAGCTTCTCCATCAGTGAAGTTCATGGCAAAGTTTACCATAGCATCTGCAGCACCATTAGAAGTATCGGGAGTTTGAAATAAGAAAGAATATATTGCAAATCCGTCCTGTTTAGATATCATTGCAGATAATGCTAAGCATTGGTTTTCAACGTAGGCATTAACTAATAGATTCATTAGATTGTTGCTGTAATCTAGGATTTCCTCTAAGTCTAAGGAAAATAATTCTTGGATTTGAAGACCTAGGTTAGTAACTAACTTGTCTAGATGTTGTGTGGTTTGGAAGGTTTCATTATTTTTCATAAGTCTAAAATTTTAAATGAATAATATATTTCTTTTTCTGATGCAAATATAACTACTTTATTTTATATATGCAAACCCTGGAATACTAAGCTGAGGATATGTGTAAACGCTAAGAAAGGCAGATAGTAGTCTGCCTTTCGAATTTATACTCTGTATCGGATTAAATTCCATTTATCGTTTACTAGCCTGAATATCCAGAGATAATGGTTAGTGAACTCTAATAGAGTACTGTATTCAGAGGTTTCAAATACCAAGAGATCTGAGTTCTTTTCTAGAATATTGAAATGGATGGTTTTATTAGTACCCTTTCGAAGGATTTCTCTGAGATCATTCTTTAGAGTATCATCCGAAATGAACATATTATATTGTTCTCCCATATAATCCAGATATTTATCCCTGATATCTGGATATATTCTAGACTGGCTTACGTTAAATTGTTTCGTTTTCATCTTGATTTTCTTGATTTATGTTACGTTCGATAATGTTTTGAATACATATTCTTCGGCCCTCTTCTTCTGTCTGATCTAAGATATAGGTAAGAGAATGACTAAGGAATAACATATCTGTATCGTAATTCCTCTTGAATACCAGCAATTCAAATTCCTTTAACCAATTGTGCTGCATCAATTCCAGTATCTCCTCTAAACCAACATGGTCCGTATCCATATATCCTTGGCATTTATACCAGATATCTGTAAAGACTCCCGTAATATATTCTGGTATCTTGAATCTATCAGATACTTCATGGGCTGGAACTAAATCCTTAGCAGCTTGGTATTTTTCTTTGGTTATTACCATGTCTGATTTCCCTGATAGCTTTCTACTGAGGTTAACTATAAGTGGTACCTTATAGTATAATAGGTAAGGTTCTTTGTCATATACCCAATATCTGTTTTTGTATTCCTGATAGATTAGTACATAAGGCTTATCTGAATACATGCCAAATAGTCTCATATAGGCAGATAGGTAATTTTCTAGGTCTTTAGCACATTGTATATTCTGGTTGAATACTACCTTAGTATCTTCTAGGTAGATAAGATTCAGGGAATAACTTAACTCTGGTTCCCGTTTACGAAATCTGTTGAATAGGTTTTTGATGTTCATAATGTCTAATATGTAAAATTAATGAATACTGTTCTGGTTCCTTTGAAGAAAGCTTCATGATTGTAGTCTTCGTATTTATGGCAAGCATAAGTTTTAGAAGACCTATCATAATGATCTCTTACCCATACTGGACTGGATTCAGAGTCTTTTAATCTGAATAGTGTACCTGGTTTAAGCTGTTTTAATGTGGTTTTATCCATAATCTTATTATTTATTTTGATGCAAATTTAAGAATAATAAATTAATTATGCAATAAACCTCGATTACCTGTTGAGGAATTGTTCAGCTATTGATGTAGGCTCTTTTTCTTCATATTGCTCTTCATCTAAATACATATCTATCTCTGGGTCTGGATCCTCGGGATCTATGTTAGCTTCTATCTCTCTTCTTAATTCATGATGTTCCCTTGAAGAGAGTTCCATAGCTCCCTTGTAATCATCAGTAATTTGCCTCATCTCTGCAGTATTCAAAGTAAGGCCTTCTTTGGTGGTATCAATTCCTTCTTGCTTAGTAGCAACTACCTCGGGTAAAGAAGATAAATCATAGTGATCTGCCAATAATTTGGCTTCCTGTGGCTTGTCCATTATCTTTTGAGATTCTAGGATAATCTTTCTGGCTTCCTCTATTGATATACCCTGGTTCTGATTTAATTGATTATTCTGGGTATCTCCAAATTGATTAAAGATATTGGTAGTTCCTCCACCCATAAATGTACGTATGATAGACTGTAATGAAGTAGAAGAATCCAGTTTCATCTTAAGAGCTTTATTCAATTCAGCCGATATGAATGGAGTGTAATGCCCTCCCTGAGATTCCCTTAGGATATTTACCTGATGGGAGATTTCCATTCTATCCTCTAAAGCCCATGCTACTTGTTCTCCCAATAGAGCTTGTAGCATTTCTTCCTGTCTTTCTTTATCCCAGAGCTTAGATTGCAATAATCTATCTCTCATAAATACTCGTATGTAATTGATATCTATACCTGTCTTTGTTGAGAAGGTATTAATATCATACATAATCCCACATAGCATACCATTACCCATCAACCAGTGATTGATAATGTAGTTGTATACCTTTTGTAAATCTTCAAGATTCTGACTCTTTTGGTATTCTGCTGCCATTGCAGTAGTTCCCATAGGTCTAGGAAATCTTTTTATGTTGTCTTTTGCCATTATACAAATATTCTTTTCTTATATCCTTAGATTCATCGTATCCCATCCTTTTAAGAGGATAAGCTACGTATAGTTGATAAATATTAGAATACCAATAACCAACTGCTATATTGAGTTCTTCATTTAAAGCCAAAATGAATTGAGTATCGGTAATCCTATCCCTAGTAAATATCCAGGTATAATTTCCTTCAAGGTTGGGAACCTTGTTATAAAATTCCCAACCTTTAATTACCTTAAAAATATTGCCATGAAGGTCAACGATTTCCTTTGCCATAATTGCCTTTTTTACCTCTCGAGGATTTTTTGTCTTGTTCACTAGAGTTATTTTTCATTTCCTCTATCCTTTTTTGTGTTTCTGGGTACCAGAGTTTTCTTAGGGGCACTACCTGAGTTGCAAAGAATGCCTTCCATAAATTCTGTGATAAAGGTCTTATACTTTGCCGACTGATTTCATTAAATTTATCCTCGAAGTGTTTTACTACCTTTTTAAAATCTGAATAATATATGTGACCAGTTGCTGGGTTTATCTTTTGTTGCCTTTGGCATACTTCTAGTAAATCTTCTCCCATTTTATTCATAAACTTCCCTCTATTAAATTGGAAGTTCTCTTGATCTAGTCTAAATATCTTTACGTAATCTTTTGTTTCCATTATATTATATCTCTGTTTCTAAGTGTTTAATATCATAGGGTAATACCTGAAATAAGTATCCCCTTTTATCATCCTCGTAATAGGATGACCATAATCTCCCTTTTAATCGGTATAAATCCAAGTCATAAGTTTTCTTGGGTATACCTGTGATAAATAATTTGTGATTGCCTCCTGGGTTAACTTCGAATTCCCACTGGGTAAAATTTCCTATGGTACCATAATCTGGCAATTTATTTCCCAGTAAGGTTGGTAAGGCAATATCCTTTACCAGAGTTTCTTTGGGGACCCTTTTCCCATTTACCCAGATCCCCAGTTGTGATTTACCGATATATACATCTTTTACTATTTCTCGAAACATAATTCAATGATTATAAATTTGACACCTTGACCTAATTCTAAGTCATTTACTGCATTAATATCCCTAGTATTATGTTGAAGGTTTCTTAAAGAAATTCTAGAATCTTTCGATATCCTATAAGATCTTCTTACTAAGAGCAAGGCATTTCTCCAACAAGCAACCATAGAAGATACTGGCCCAGAGAATAAAACCTTGCTGGTCTTATTTATCTCTACCATTTTTTCTTCGTATAGTTTTTGACTCTGAAGATACCATACTTTTATTTCTCTTATGTTTTCTTTTCTTCTTTCTAGAATCAGCTTTGACATAATCTTCTATTTCTTCAAGTTTACCCAACAATAAGAATCTTACGAACATATCTATAGGCCTGAAAAAGTAATTTCTTATATTCTCAGTGCCTAGATAATAATCGTATACGATAAAGAATTTTTTAATCTTTCCGTGTTTGAGAGATCTTTGAACAAGGTAATTCTTTACACATCTCTTGTGAAGTTCTACCATGTCCTTTTCCTGTTTTTCCATCTCCTTATCAGAGAATATTCGATAGTCCATAACCAAAATAAATATGGGACTGGGAATATTGATTGCCCTCAAGTGATTCCCAGTCCCGGGTTAACAAAGGATTTAATTAAATAGCTTCATCTACCTTCAGAACTTTTTTCTGGAAGGTAATATATTTATTTTGGGCAGACTTGTATTCCTTGGAATTATGATCTTGGATGCGAAGCATTTCCCTTTCCAATTTGCGGAGTTCATTGCGAGTCTGTTGTCTCCATTTCTTTCTTGAGAGAGTATCGACTACATCTTCCGGATAAATGTATTTTACTTCCCGGTTTGATATAACCTGTTCGATGATGTTGGGTTTTTGTTGTTTAGCAACTTCCTTGACAACTTCTTCTTTTTTAGAAGCCTTCTTGGTAGTGGTTTTTACCAATTTTGCTTTGGGTTCTTCCTTAGCCTTAGATTCTTTAGTTTCTTTTGGCTTTTGTGTTTTAGAAGCCTTAACTTCCTTCAATGAGTTAGATACTTGGTTGTTAATTAACTCGGTTACCTTGTTCAAATTTACTTTTTTCATAATTGACTAATTTAAAAATGTTACTTAATTAATTTCTCTATGCAAATATAAGAACAATATTTTAAATAAAAAAATAATTCTAATTTATTTTATCAATAGCTGAGGATCCCTAGTCGAGTAGGAAATCAAAGATTTCATCTGGGTTCTCATCTAGGTTTTCAGGATCATCATAGTAGGAATCTAGGCCTTCAGTAAAGATATCATATTCTGAAATAGATGATGATTTACCATATCTCTGATTATACTGTTCTACGGTTAATATAGTTACCTTACTGGGATCATGTTCATATTTCTCGGCATAAGCAGAAGCTTCCTCTGGTGATAATGGTTTATCGGAAGTGAATACTTGGTAATATACTCTGGGTTTAGTATAATGAGCATCTAAAGTTACTTGTTGATAACCAGATTTCCTTGCGGTAAATATTATATTATCTGGAGTAACTCTTACTAGGAAAGCATATTGGTATAATCTCCGATTACTAAGAGAATCCTTTAGTTTCTTTATAGAATCTACTTTAGCAAAGAATATAGAATCTCTTCTTTTGCTTTCCTCATACCGTTTTACATTTCTAATAGAATCTTCTCTACTCTCCTTTACATAAGGAGGAGTTACCCTCCGGGTACTATTGGTGTTGGCAATAGTGAATCCCAAAAGAGTAACTCCCAGAATGGAAAACGGAAAAATAATATGTTTAGTTTTTGAGTTCATATCCTGTAGCTTCATATTGTCCTTTGATATGAGAATTAAGATATCTCCCTTTAGATTCGGCATTCATTAGTTCTTCGAAAGTTTTTCTGGGAACTAAATCATACCGGTAAACTTTGTTGCCCTTAAAAGCAACCCATAAGTGTTTGTTTTTGTTGTCATACCCAATACCTTCTATATTAGAAGATTCTACTGGATTCATTTTAATACCAGTATTCATGGTAACTGATTCAAGATATTCTTCTCTGTCCATAATTTAAAGTTTTAAAAGTGTTAACTCCGGATGTAATACGTTGGTATATTTTTGAATGATTGCCCATGCTCCCAAAACTCCTTGAGAATTATCTGTTATCCATTCTTCCTCCATTTTCCATAGGATATGAGAGCAGACGTATAATTGATACTCTGTAAGAGTTTTTATAAGTTGAGGATATTCTATCATATCTGAATAGAGTTTTATCATATTATCTAATACTCCTCTTATTTCTCCTTCTTCAATCTGAAGAAGTTTTTTAAGAAGGTAATGATCGGTATCCTCTAAATTTTTAGAGATATGAGTTAGTGCCTCAACTTGGATTTGGGCAATGTTCTTAATAACCGTTTTGGTTTCTGCATCCATTTTTCTTATTATTTATTTCGTTATACAAATATATAAAATTTATATATAATATGCAAATATTGCTGAGGTAGGTAGTGGATTATCTCTTCAAGATCTCAGCCATCTTTTCCTTGATTGAATCTGGGAATATTGCATCAGATGCCCATCTTAAGAAGAACTTAGAAGGTTTCTTCTCGGGAGTCATAAGCAATTGCCTTTGTTCTGTAGAGAATTTAATTCGTTCTGCCTCTAACATATACTTGGGTAACTTAGTAAATTCTGCCTGAGAGAATGAGATAGTAGTTTTACCGGTCTGAGCCCTAAAGGGTTTCTTCCTTTCCTTATACAGATAGGGAACGATCTTCTTTGAGGGACCTTGCAGAATACTGAACCCAAATAGAATCATAGGGTCAAATTTATCTGTCTTAGGATCTTTTGCTCTCTTTATACATCTTGCCATCCATGAATAAGAATCGAGATATTGGCCATTGTTGGTGGGTTCTCCCACATCTTTCTTATCGAATTTAAATTCCGGGAAATGATAAAGGAAATCCTCTGTAAGGATGAATACAAATCCAAGATCTCTAAGATACTTAATAATATCCTGTTGGCTTTTGCCTTCATTTACCATCTTTTCTACATCAGCAAGGATATCTTCTCTTGGGGATTCCAATTCTTTAGATTGAGTATTAGAGGGTCTTCCCCTACCTGCAGATTCTTTGATTGGTAAGTTACCAGATAATTTATCCAAGTATTCTTTGAATTGAGAAATATCTTGTTGATTAACAAGGGTTACTTCTATTCTTATGGGACCTTTATGTTGTACCTTTGGACCGGCATACATCTCAGTGCAAGCATCTACTAATCTATCAGATAAAGGATTACCATTTTCTGAAAGTGTAGTGATACGCAGTTTGGGTTTGAATATTTCTTTTTCTTCTTTCATAACTTTAGAGATAAAAAGGGCCTGGACAAAAATTATTGCCAGGCCCAAAACTACTAATAACTAACAAAACAAATATAAGAATGGAAATTAATCCTCGTCTTTGGCCTTTTTCTTCTTAGAATCTTTGGCCTTTTTATCTTTCTTAGAAGGCTTATCCTTTTTGGATTCCTTCTTAGGTTCTTCCTTCGGCTTAGATTCTTTTGGAGTCTTACCTGCAGCCAATTTTCTCTGAGCCATACGATATTTCTTCTTTTCTTCGGAAGTCATTTCTCTTCCGTCTACCAAAGGATAATCGTATTTAGTTGCTGTTCTACCTGAACTAGCTTTTTCCTTTTTCTCTTTTGCTTTAGCTTCCTTCTTAGCTTTCTTTTCATCTTCAGAAGCCTTTTTCATTTTTACCAGCTTCTTCTGATTAGCAGTGTCTTTCTCGGGATATTGGGCAGCAACTTTATCTCTTTCCTTGTTAAGTTTTGCCATAAGTTCTTTTACTGCCTTACCATGAGTTTTGTCCTTTGACCAATCCTTTGCAGGATCCAGGTTATTTTCTTTCAGGTAGTTTTCCAAAGCCTTTGCAGCTTTTGTGATTTCCGGAGTCTTATCAGCCGGTTTCTTTGCTTTTTTAGCAGGTTTTACTTTCTTTGTCATATCCTTATTAATTTATGAGTTTATATTTACCTATAGAATTGAATCCGAATTAAAGGTGGGGATTTCCTTGATTTCTAGGATTTTTAATTCAATTCCTTTTACCATTGCACAAGTATGAAGATAATCAGATATCTCTCTTTGGGTTAATCCTGAGAAAATACTGGTTTTAGTTTCATTTCCCCATATATATTTCACTTCTAGAACTGGATTGTTAAGAATATCTTTTACTCTTTGTGATAAAGAATAAAGTTTTCTTTTCTGATACATAATATGGGCTTGGTGTTTCCTATATTCACCCATCTTACTTTGCTGCAAGGATATATGGGCTTGGTATTTATAGTATTTGATATCCTTGTATATTTCGGCAATCTGTGAAATTAAGGATGAGAAGGATCTTTTTTCCATTGTGGCCTTTTTATTTGGGATTGGTATTCTAAAATCATTTCCTTAGCTTCTGATATTATGTTTTCTGTTAATTCCCTTTCTTGGGGATTTTTGCATACTTCTAGAAATGAAGTATAATCTTCTATCAGATTATTAAGTGCAATGATTTGTATATTCTTTCTTATCTCTTCTTTGGTTACCATAGGTTATGAAAATAAAAAAGCCCATCACCTTTGTGAGGCAATGGGCTTTGGATAATTGATATAATGTATAATCGTTATGGAGTTTAATCTTCGTTTTCTTCAGAAGTTTCTTCTTCATCTACTTCCTCGTCAGTGTCTTTTTCTTTCTTTGACTTCGGAGTAGTGATAATACCATGTCCTTTCTTTGACTTAATTGCCAATTCTCCGGGAACAAAAGCAACCGATGTGTTTACTGGAGCACCATCTACTACCAATACTGAAGTTACCAATACTCCCTGAGCACCTTTCTTTGTTTTGATTGCATAACCGAAGTTCTGAACTTCTGAGTTATCAGAAATCTTGATAACATCGATTTGTTTACCGTTCGGTCTCTGACCTGCAGGACGGTTTTTAATAGCTTCCATACGAGCTTTGCGTTTAGCTTCTTTTTCGGGATCTTTTTCCTTAGCACCCTTTTTCTTGGTGTCTTCTTTTTTCTTTGCCATAATCTTAATAAGTTTTTAAAAGTTGTGTTATAAATAAGTTGTGACTTCTACATAATCTAATAGTAGTTAATTTTTAGGGTAGGAGATGATTCCTACCCTTTATGCTAGGTAAATGGATTATTTTTTACCCTTTTTACCTTTACCCTTAGCTTCCTTCTTAGCCGGCAATTTGATACCTAATTCTTTGGCAATTGCCTTACGAAGTTTCTCGATGTCTTCTTCATCGAAGTCGTCTGGATCAGTATCAAGGTCTTTGTCATCGCAAACATCTTCCAATTCTTCGAAGTCCATTTCAGCAAGAGCTTCTCCAGTCAGTTCTTCCTCTTCTTCCTCCTCGTCTTCTTCATCTTCATCGGAATCATCCTCGTCCTCATCTTCTTCTTCGTCATCTTCCGATTCTTCTTC
>UMKT01043164.1_pt1 | contig 33235 bp, 29 predicted proteins | sample 1966401 | NCBI WGS metagenome assembly UMKT01 (sample SAMEA4836185, study PRJEB28245) | human gut metagenome | biome: gut microbiome; material: fecal sample | place: Denmark | collected 2008
CAATAGCCTCTGCCACCTTAATTCCATCCATTGCCGAAGTTGTAATTCCGCCAGCATAACCAGCTCCTTCTCCGCAAGGATAAATCCCTTCAATATTACTAACAAAATTATCATTCCTTAGTATTTTGATCGGTGATGAAGTTCGGCTTTCAATTCCCGCCAAAATCACATCATCAGCGGCAAAACCCTTTATTTTTCTATCAAAATTTTCCATGGCTTCATTTAATGCTTGAATAACATATTCTGGTAAAATATCATTCAAATCAGCCCACGCATAATTGCCTTTAAAAACAGGCTTAATTTTTCCAAAATTATTAGATAAAGTCTTATTTTTAAAATCTTTATAAAATTGAATTGGTATTTTTCCATTCCCACTTTGATATGCTTTACTTTCAAGAAAACGTTGATATTTAATACCATCCATTGGATTATTACCAAAGTCTTCAGGTGATACTGTTACCACAATTGCGCTGTTAGCGTTTTCGCTATCCCGTTTATAATCACTCATTCCATTAATCGCAAGCATCCCCTCTTCTGAGGACGCGTTTACCACATACCCCCCTGGACACATACAAAATGAATATACACCTCTACCATTTTCCGCCTTATAAGTTAATTTATAACTCGCTGTTGGTAAATCTAGATTATCACCATACTGTGCTTTATCGATCATTTTTTGTAGATGCTGAACTCTAACTCCAACAGCAAAAGGTTTGCTTTCCATCAAAAGACCTTTTTTATAAAGCATTTCAAAACTATCGCGTGCACTATGACCAATTGCCAAAACTAAAATATCACAGTCAATATTTTCGTCATTAACAATGATACTACTAACTTTTCCATCAGATATATTTATATCATTTAAACAGGCATTGTATTTAATTTCACCGCCCATTTGAATAATTTTATCACGCAGATTTTTAACTACTTCACGAAGCAAATCTGTTCCAATATGTGGCATATTTTCTTGCATTATTTCAAAAGGAGCACCTGCCCGAACAAATGTCTCAAATACTTTTCGCATACGATTATTTTTATCTTTCACTAAAGTATTTAGTTTACCATCAGAGAAAGTTCCAGCCCCTCCTTCGCCAAATTGAACGTTAGATTCTTTATTTAAAAGTCCATCTTCCCAAAACTTTTGAACAGTTAAGATTCGCTTTTCAACCCTTTCGCCACGTTCAATTACAATTGGCCTATAACCATTTTCCGCTAATAAATAAGCACAAAATAATCCCGCCGGTCCACTTCCTACAATTACTGGTCTATGTTTCAATGGCTTATCACCACTAACAACAAATTGATATGTTTCATCCTTTGCCTCTAAAACATCAGATATATTTCTTTTTAAAATTTTCTCTGATTCTAAAAGATCAACATCAACTTCGTAAACATAATGGATATCATTTTTCCTTCTAGCATCCAAAGATTTCTTTTTAATAATAAGTTTTAAAATATCATCCTCAGAAATTTTAAGCTTCCAAGCAACTCTTGCTTTAAGATTATCTTCATTTAAACCTAATCTAACTTGTCTTACTCTAATCATCATTAATGCCCTTTCCAGCTATCATTCCACTTATCCAAGCAAAGCCTAAATTATATCCACCGCAGTCACCATTGACATCTAATAATTCACCACATAAATATAAACCACGTGTTTTTAAAGACTCCATAGTACAAGGATTGATTTCAGCAAGTGGAATTCCCCCACTGCATATTTGCGCTCTATCGAAAGACTTAGTCCCTGTTATTTTCAAATTAAATTCACTAAGTGTTTTAGCTAAAGCATATTTTTCCTTTTTATTCAGTTCATCATAATATTTTTCAGGATTAATATCCGCTTTATTAAGCAAAACTTTTATCAACTTGTAATTAAATAGTCCCTCAAAAAATTGAAATAAAGTTCTTCCCGTAACTTCCACGCTTCTGTTTTCTAAAAAATCTAAAGTGTCGGAAATAGAATTAAGCCAAGGTAAAAAATTAATAAAAAGTTCTACTTCAACGCCTTTATCTAAACTACGCGCTGCTAAACTACTTAAATTAAAAATGCATACCCCGCTTATTCCCTCATCAATAAGCTGTGCTTCTCCACTTTCCGCTTTAATAAATTCTCCATTTTCAAACAAAGATATTTTGGCATCACATCGAACGCCATCCCAATCTTTAAAATATTTTTCATTACCACAAAGACCAACTAATCCTGGGCAAGGCTTAATTAACGAATGACCAAAAGCTTGAGCTAAATCATAGCCCATACCATCCGATCCTGATAAAGGCATAGCTTTACTTCCAGTACACAAAATAATTTTGTCAAAATACAAAGACTCACTATTTGGATTAATGACAAATTTATCTTCCTTAACAATTTCTTCCACTAAAAAGTCATTAATTACTTTTACCTCAAACAATTCACTCTCCAAAAGCAAAGCATCTCTTACACTAATTGCTTGATTAGAAGATGGATAGTAATATCCATTTTTAATTTTTGGAACAATACCTATTCTTGCAAATAAAGATAAAATTTCCTCTTTATTTTCCTTAGTTATTATTCTATCTAAAAAATCTTTATTAAAAGAATAATAATGTTTTAAATCCATATCATCATTAAAATAATTACATTTACCATTACCAGTAACTAAAATCTTTTTCCCGCAAACATTATTTTTTTCTAAAATTGTCACTTCATTACCAGATGCTGCCGCATAAATAGCTGCCACCAGCCCTGAAGCGCCTCCACCAATTATTCCAACCTTCATATTCACACCTCACTTTTCCATTATATCAAATTTAAAACATTTTATCATCAATTATCACCATAGTTTAATTACCGCTAAATAACTATTTGTCATACACTAATATAGAAAGGAGAATAATATGCAATACAATAAAAAAATATGTGAAATTCTCGAACAAGGTAAACGCTGTAAAGCTAATATGGTTTGCATAGGGCCAACTGGACCAACTGGACCAACTGGGCCCGCTAATGGAACAATCACAGTACGAAATACCACCACAGCTGAAGCCGGAACTCCAGCTTCAGTTACCAATGCTGGTGATGAACGAAATGTTATATTGGATTTTGTTATCCCAAAAGGTTATGATGGAATTGATGGCGCTACGGGACCCACTGGCCCTACTGGTACTGCAGGAATAACTGGCCCTACTGGTCCTACTGGACTCACCGGAGCAATCGGCCCCACTGGAGCAACAGGCCCTACTGGACCGACTGGAAGTGCTATCGGAGTGTATGGTGGACTTTATAATTCATCATCCCAACTAGTCTTCTTTACTGCAGCCGATACATATGTTAAATTAAATCTTAATACAGCTCTACCATCAAATCAAGTAACACCAAATGCTAATAGTACAATAACAGTTAACGAAACAGGAACATACGAAATAAACTATAATATTTTAATGTCCACAAGTGCAGCTGTTGACGTTTCAGCAGCTGTTAGAAATAACGGAACCGTTATACCACAAACTAGAGGTTCCCAAACCCTTGCTATTGATGATACAACTACTCTTGCCTACGACGGCAGATTATCATGCAGTACTATTGTTAACTTGACCGCAGGAGATATTTTAGATCTTGTAGTTTTAGTTCTAAGAACACTACCAACTGGACTTGATGCTGCCGTAAATGGTAACGCTAACTGTACATTAACAATTAAAAAAATTAATAATTAATACAAAAAATGCTAGAAATTAACTAGCATTTTTTAAATATTCATCTTTAGTTAGTTTATAAACATAACATTCTTCAATACCACCAAAAGTATAATTACTTGTTAAACGCTCCCCACTTTTTCTCAAAAATCCTAGTTTTTCCATTAATCTCCATGAAGCAGGATTACATATAGCCGCACATGTTTCAAAAGCATTTATATCTACCTGATCGAACATATAATCTATAATTGCAGATGCTGCTTCATAAGCATATCCGTTTCTTTGAAATTTTGGATTAATAAACCAACCAATATCTCTTATATCTAAAGCACCCGCATTACCTTCCTGAGCCGTTATTTGACCAATACATTTATTACCTTCTTTTAAAACTATTGACCAGCAGAAAACATCATTATTTTTTGCGCGCTCTAATTTCTTCATTTGCCATGGCAATTCCAATTCCCAATCACTATTTAATTTAGAAGTTAAATAATATTTATTAACCTCTGAAATACACAATATTTCCCATAAAGTCTTTAAGTCTGATTCTTCGGTTGCCCTAAGAATTAATCTTTCAGTTTCTATTTTTTTAGAGCCTAAAAATTTCATATATCCTATCACCTACTATTTTTTAATCCTTAATAAATAAAATTATATCATAAATACTGAAAAAAGACATCACCGTTGATGTCTAGATACATTAAGAATTATTCCAATACTAACTAAAGTAATCAATAACGATGAGCCTCCATAACTTAAGAATGGTAAAGTTACACCTGTAACCGGAATTAAACCAACGACAACCATTAAATTAAGTAAAGCTTGAAAGCCAAGTTCAAAAATAATTCCGAAGGCTAAATACTTACCAAATAAATTTTCACATTTTAAAGCTATTTTAATCGCACAAACAATAATTGTAATAAATAAAGCTGCTACAATTAAAACACCCATAAATCCAAATTCCTCACTGATAATTGAAAATATAAAATCTGTCTGTGGTTCTGGTAAATAAAAATGCTTTTGCCGAGAACCCCCTAAGCCAAATCCAAATAATCCACCTGGCCCAATCGCATATAAAGACTGAATAATTTGAAAGCCACTACCTAACGGATCTTCCCATGGATTTAAAAATGATAAGATTCTTTTTAATCGGTAAGGAGCCGCGGCAATTAATGCCACTATACCTCCGACACCAAGAAGCCCGACCTTTAAAAAGAACTTCATATTAACGCCACCGACAAATAATAAACCAATAACGCCCATAACTAAAATTAAACCAGTTCCAAAATCAGGCTGTAACATAATTAAAGCAAAAACCACTAGTGTAAGTGCTAAAATTGGAATTACCCCTTTGCGAATATTCCCAATATCCTTCCGATTATTATACAAATACTTGCTTGTAAATATTACCATCGCCAGCTTCATAAATTCCGAAGGCTGAATACCAAACGAACCAATTCCAAACCAACTTTTACTACCATTACGTTCAGTACCAAAAATTAAAACTAATATAAGTAGTATAAAGCAAACCGCAAATATTTTATTAGAATGTTTATAATACTTTTCAAAGTTAACCTTACTAACCATATACATAAGTACTACCCCAATTATTAAAAACATTCCTTGATTTTTCACGTATTTAAAAGCATCGTCAAACTTATAATCCGCCCATATATATGATGAAGAGTAAATCATCATAAGACCGAATAAGGATAACAAAATTACGCTCACGCATAAAGTAATATTCATCTTCTTCATAATAACACCCCATAAGTAAGCGCAATCATAGCTGCTACAAGTCCAATTAACCAAAATAGCCTGACAATATCAACCTCCCGCATCCCTTTCTTCTCAAAGGTATGATGAATTGGTGTCATTGGGAAAAATCTTCTTCTCGTTAATTTAAAATAAATAATTTGAATAATACAGCTAACCGTTTCCATAACAAACACAATGCCAATAACCACTAATAATAATTCATGTCTTGTCATAATCGCATAGGCTCCTAAAGTTGCACCTAACGCTAAAGAGCCAGTGTCTCCCATAAATACTTTAGCTGGATTAACATTAAAAATCAGAAAACCTAATAACGCTCCAACCAGGACAAATGCTAAAATAGCAATATCTTCATAACCATCAAGCCAACCAGTATTCCAAGAAATTATTCCAAAAGTTAATAAGGCAATCAACGAAAGACCGCCAGCTAAACCATCCAAGCCATCAGTCAAATTAACTGCATTAGAAGAAGCCACTAAGACAAATAAAATAAATAATCCATACAGAAAGCCAATATCTAATTTAAAGTGTAAAGAATGAACCCAAAGTAATGGCTCATTCCCACCCTTCATAAATAAATAAAAGAAAATTATCGCCACCACAATCTGCAACATTAACTTCTGCATTTGTGTTAAACCTTTATTATCGTGTTTTTTAACAATTAAATAATCATCGATAAACCCAATCATCGTATAACTAAATAACGTAAACATAATAATCACTAAAGTATAACTAAAATGTATTTTATCCATAACAATCAAAATTGTCATAATAAGCAAAGTTGGAATGATAAAAATAAGTCCCCCCATTGTTGGCGTACCCTGCTTACTTTTATGACTTTTTCGTAAATAAATACTTATACTTTGACCAGCATGGATCCGTTTTAAAAAAGGGATTAAAACTACTGCTAAACAAACGGCTAAAATAAAGCCAATAAGTATCGCCATAATAGACTTTGTAAGCATTTAATCCCCCCTAACTTGTAAACACCCTTACAGTCTCTCCTTCATAAATTCTTGATCCTGCCTCCGGAGATTGGTACGTAACCTTATCGCCTGACCCCTCAAAGACCACTTCAAAATCTTTAAGAGCTGATGTTGCATCCTTCTTACTTTTACCACTTACATCAGGTACCGTTTTATATTTCTTATCAGTATATTGATATTCCTTTTCCATTCCACCACTAGGTTTCTTAATATTTAAAGCTTTTATCGAATCTGATAAAATCGCTTTCGCTGGTGGCCCGGCAATCACCCCACCAAACTGTTGAACACCCTTCGGATTATCGATTGCAAAATAAACAACCACTTGTGGATCATCCGCTGGTAAGAAACCAATAAATGACAAAATATAATTATTTACTAAGTAACGTCCATTTTCAACCTTCTGAGCCGTTCCTGTTTTACCACCTACTCGATACCCATCAATATAAGCTGTTCGTCCTGTTCCATTAGAAACAACACTTTCTAAAGCGTGCCTTACTTTATCACTAGTTTTCTCACTAATAACTTTTCGAACCACCGTTTTCTTTGTTTGCTTAATAACTGTATTCGTCTCTGGTTCATTAATACTTTTAACAATATAAGGCTTATACAAAATACCACCATTAATAGCTGCACTAACTGCCGTTACTTGCTGGATAGGGGTCACTGATACACCTTGGCCAAAAGCCGTTGTTGCAAGTTCTACTGGCCCAACCTTATCCATCGGAAATAAAATACCCGTACTTTCACCATTCAAGTCAATACCAGTTTTACTTCCAAAGCCAAATTTTTTAATATATTCAAACAACTTAACTTTCCCGAGTTTTTGACCTAAAATAACAAAACCTGGGTTACATGAATTTTCAACAACCTCTAAAAATGTTTCATGCCCATGACCACCATGCTTCCAGCAATGCAAAGTCGCGTTTTCTACTTTAATGCTTCCGGAGTCATTATAAGTATCTTTTTCTAAATCAACTTTACCTTCTTCCAAAGCTGCTGCTAACGTAATAATTTTAAAAGTTGATCCTGGCTCATAAGTCGCCCATATTGGTAAGTTTCGATTTATCTCTTCAGTTGTATATTTCTTATAATTGTTTGGAGAAAAATTAGGTCTAGCTGACATTCCCAAAACTTCACCACTATTAGGATCCATAGCCAAAGCAATAACTCTATCAGGATTATATTTAGTTACCGCATTATCAAGTTCCCTTTCGATTGAAGCTTGAATATCTTTGTTAATAGTTAAAGTTAAATTCATTCCATCTTGAGGTTTTTCATAAACTTCTGATAATTTTAACTTATTACCCTTAGCATCACTAAAGTATTTAATTGCCCCATCCTTACCTGTCAAATATTTGTCATACATCAACTCTAAACCGCTTAACCCTTGATTGTCAATTCCGACATAGCCTAAAGTATGTGACATATAAGTGTCAAACGGGTAATATCTTTGCGATTCCTTAACTAAATACACCCCATCTAACTTTAATTTTCTAATTTTATCTGCCACTTCATATGATAATCGTCTTCCTTCTGGATGTACCCTTTCAATTGAAGTCCGTTTATTAACATGCTTATACATTTCATCATAAGACACTCCTAAAATTTCCGCTAATTTAGAAGTTGTTTCCTTTTTATCCTTTATTTGATTAGGGATAAGCACTAACGAAGTAGTCGTAATATTATCAGCTAAAACGCCACCATCACGGTCATAAATTAACCCTCGGTCAGCTTTCACTGGTAAATTACGACTCCACAAATTTGACGCCAAGTCATTAAGCTTATCATAGTCAATAACTTGTATGTAAAACACTTTACCAATAATTAAAACAAACAAAAAAATGATTACAACAAGCACTATCTTCATTCTACTATGTATATTTTTAAAAAACACTAGTCCATCACCATTTAATTATATGTACAAGATGTCAAAAAATTGACAAAAGAAAAAAAGACAAATAAGTCTTTTGTAAAAGCTAAAGATTTTAATTTAATAATTGTGTCTCTTCACAATATCTAGCGAATTCTTCTATTGCATCAATTTTCTCTGGACAATTTGGACGATTGTTTCTTTCTTCTTCAACTATCATTTCATTACAAGTATATAGTACATAAAAAGGAAATATTTCGTACTATTTATAATAAACAAAGAAGCCAAATAGGCTCCAATATTATTTTATACTTTCAATATACTCCTCAAGACAAATATGTCTATCATATATCTCTTTAGCTGCTTTCTTACCAACGTATCTAAAATGCCACGGTTCATGACTAACTCCCGTTATTTTAGACTTTTCTGTAGGATATCTCACAATGAAACCATACTTATAACTATTAGCCTCTAACCATGCATAAACCTCTTCATTAGTCGATCTGCTTTTATCAGCATTAATATCTAATGCAAGCCCTAATTCGTGCTCACTCGTACCTGGACGAGCTACCCAGTCTTTAGCTAACTTCATAGCCTTGCTTCTAGAATTTCCTTCATTAACAAAAGCCTCAATTTTATCATCCATCATTTTCTGTTGTTCTTCAGCATTTCGATATGAAGAACTAATAGTTGGATAAATACCCTCAGCCCTCGCATCATCAAACATTTGCTGCAGCTCAGGATAAGCTCTTTTATCTATCATATGACCATTACTCAAATTCATTAAATTCAGCGAATAATCATCAGGAATCTCATTCCATTCATTTACCAAAATCAAATTCCACTCTAATTCTTTATTACTCTGGACATGATTATCATTAAATAAAGCTTTACTTTCTTTATTAAATACCAAAAAGAAAATTAAAGAAAAACTAATAGCTAAAACTAAAGCAAATAAAATCCAGCGTCCCCATCTACGATTATGATAAATTTTTATTTTTTTACCCATTATTTTCACCACCATAATAACCAAACAAAAATAGTCTTGGTTCTGACATAACAAATATATCAAAATCTAAAAGACTATTTTTAAATATTTAATGATGAAAATCTTATAATTTTCTTACAATTTAGGAATTTCAATTTCAAAAGTAATGATCTCATCATCACTTGCTGCTCTAATCTCGCCCCCATGCAATTCAACAATCTGTTTAGCTATTGCCAGTCCTAGCCCAGCTCCACCATTTCTCGATGTTCTCGCAGTATCTAAACGATAAAATTGCTCAAAAATTCGCGATAGCTTTTCCTCTGGAATTTGATTACCATGATTTTTAAAACATATTTTAACGCGCTCATCACTTGCTGAAACTTTAATTTCAATTTTACTATCCTCAAAACTATAATTAACCGCATTTCTAAGCAAATTATCCAACACCCGCTGCATCTTATCAATATCACATTTAATAACAACATCTGGAGAAACGATAAGTTCACAGCTTAAATTTTTTTCTTTAAACATTGGTTTAAACTCATACACCAATTGTTCTAATAACCTAGATAAATTTACTTTACTAGGTTCTAAAGTTAAAGTCGAAAGATTAAATCGTGTAATTTCGAAAAATTCATTTATTAAATCCTCCAAACGTTCGGCTTTGTCTAAAGAAATACTTAAATACTTTTTTCTTAACTCCTCTGAAATTTTCTGCTCATCTCGAAGTAAAGTCAAATAACCAATAACTGAAGTTAAAGGTGTTTTTAAATCATGAGCTAAATAAACAACTAAATCATTTTTGCGTTGTTCAGCTTCTTTAGCCATTCGCTTGCTTTCAAGAACATTCAATTTAACTTGGTTCATCTTATTTTCTACTTCTTTAAGATCATTAGAAAGTTCTATTAAATTATTTTCGTCGTTATAAATATTTTCAGTAGCCATAATTACTTCATTTAAATGCTGAATCGACTTAAACCAAAATCTTAAAATAACAATTATAGAAAGCACCAAACAAATGATAAATACAAATAATACAAATCGCCCTTCTATGCCCTTAAGTATTATGTAAATAAATTCATCACCTGACCAAATTTGCGAAGATACAAACCATGAACCAACAAAATATATAAAAACCAAAGATATTAAAACAATTAAGTTAACCTGAACTAATCTGGTTATCAATTTAGACACCATTATATTTTTAAAATTATTTGCTTTATTCAATTGTATAACCTACTCCCCATACTGTTTTAATAAACTTTGGATTTTTCGTGTTTTCATTTAATTTTTCTCGAACTCTTGCAATATGTGCCATTACTGTATTATTGTTATCTAAATACTTTTCGCCCCATACTGCTTCGAATAACTCCTCAGATGAAATAACTTTTCCTTGATTTTGGCAAAGATATAAAATAAGTGAAAACTCAATTGGCGTTAAAGAAAGATCCTTTCCATATAATGTACACTTATGGGTATCTTTATTAATCACCAATCCTCTAATATCATAAACGGTGTTTTTACTATCACCATTATTATATTGATAATACCTCCTTAGCTGCGTCTTTACTCTTGCCGCAACTTCTAAAGGGTTAAATGGTTTCGTAATGTAATCATCAGCGCCAAGCGTTAATCCTGTAATTTTATTAATATCATCAACTTTAGCCGTCAACATAATAATTGGATAAAAATGATTTTCTCTAATTTTCTGACATAACTTAAATCCATCAACACCTGGTAACATCACATCTAAAATAGCAATATCAATGTTCACATTATTAATACATTCTAAAGCTGCTTCACCGTCATAAAACTTATAGACATTATAACCATCATTTTTTAAATAAAGCTCTACTAAATCAGCAATTTCTTTTTCATCATCGACAATTAATACATTTTCTTTCATATTAAAACTCCTTTATTAGTTTCAAAATTAGTATACCATATTTATCAATTAAAATAAATTTAAGCAATCAAAAAGAGAGAAATAATCTCTCTTATATGAAGTAAGTCTACGCTTGTTTAGCTAATTTTCTTGAACCAACTGCTAATGCGCCAAGTCCACATATTGCTAAAGCGATATATAAAGCAATTCCATCTGCAGTTTCTGGATTTTTAACTTCATCTTTTTTAGGAGTATCAGTAGTAGGTTTATCTACTGGGATAGGAGCAGCTACATGTTCTGTACCATCAACTTCAACAGTAGTACCTTCATTTAAAGTATTTGATGCAGCAACTTGTTTTCCATCAGCATCGTTAATTGCAACAACGTCGCCAACTAATACAGCTTTATTAACAGTAGTAGATGTATTTTCTACTACAAATTTATCAACTTGATCATTATCGATATATAAAGCATCTACTTGTTTAGTAGTATCGATAGTACCATCCATAACTAATGCAGGTTCACCTGTAACATTAAGTCCTTTACCAAATTCAATTCCTGCTTTATTATCTTCTAAAGTTAAGTCTTTAACAGTAACTGTACCACCATTAATCAAAACAGCTCCAAAACTACAATTTTGAATAGTTACACCATCTAAGACAACTTTACCACCTTCATAAGCTTGTACTCCATACTTTGGTGAATCTTTTAAAATGATATTTTCCAAAGTTAAAGTCGCACTATTAAGGGCACTTATAATGGTTCTGTTTCCTCCTCCAGCAGCAATTGTACTTGTAAGGGTATTGCCATTACCTTTAATAGTTACATCCTTACTTACAATAAGTGGGTTTGTAACAGTTATTGAACTTGTAAGTTCAATGTCTCCTCCTGCTTCTAATGCAGCTGTTAACTCTGCTTCATTAGCTACTCCAGTTGCAGCGTTAACTCCAGCGAATGGGATACACATTACGCAAAATAATACTACTCCTAACGCATATTTTAATCCTTTAGGCATCTTCGCACCTTCCTTTCATAAATTACTAAATAAGCATTTAGTAACTCTATTATATCATAACTAACCGCTCGTTTTACACAAAAAATACACATTTGACAAAAAGGGAAAAAATTTGACATCACACTTAACATCCCTAATTATAAACAATCAACAATTTTATCACAAAAAGATAGTGAAATATGGTATAATTTTAAAGAACGATTTTATTTAGAAAGGAGTTTATCCATGGAATCAAGAACAAATTATCATAAACGTAAACGTCGTAAAAGGCATGTGAAAAAAGGTGTTTATATTGGTATCCTAATAATTAGTATCATTGTTTTAGTTTTCAGTCTTTTGAAAATATTTATTTGGAACAAAGATAATAGCGATGTTGATAAGCTCCAAAAAGATATTGCTGATAAAAATGTTAAAGAAGTTAAAGCTGATAAAGACAAAACAGATAACGTCAATCCACCTGAAAATAAAAGTGATGATTATTGGGACTATATAAAAATGGATATGTTAAGCGTTGACTTTAACGAATTAAAAAAGAAAAACCCAGACACTGTTGGCTGGATTAAAGTAAATGGCACTAATATTAACTATCCAGTAGTTCAAACCAAAGATAATGATTATTATTTAAACCATGCCTATGACAAAAGCAAAAATAGTGCGGGATGGATCTACGCCGACTATCGAAATAACATGACAAACTTTGATAAAAACACTATTATCTATGGTCATGGAAGATTAAATAATACAATGTTTGGCAGCTTAAAGACTATTTTAAATAGCAAATGGTATAATAATAAAAATAATTACATTATCAAATTCTCTACACCAACAGAAAATACATTATGGCAAGTATTTAGTGTTTACAGTATAAAAGCTGAAAGCTATTATATAACCACTAAATTTTCATCAGACAAAGAATATAATGAATTTTTACAAACATTAAAAAATAGAAGTAAAAAAGACTTCAGTGCAACTGTAAATACTAAAGATAAAATAATTACCCTTTCAACCTGTAAGGATGTCGCTGGAACTGAAAGAGTTGTCATGCACGCTAAATTAATTAAAGTCGAAAAAAGATAAAAAGAACGAAATAATTCGTTCTTTTTATTTACTCCGATTAGTTTATTTTTTTGAATTTTTTGTAGCTAACTACGATTGCCAAAGCACCTAATAAACTAACTATAACATATAAAATAATATTATCATTAGTCTCAGGGTTTTTAACATCACTAGGTTTAACAACTTCGCCAGTTTTGTTTGCTTGGAACTTAGCATATATTTTCGTATTTTGATTTATCTCTTTAGTAAAATCAAACTCATTTGTATAAGTATCGTCAGTATACCAACCACCAAAAGTATAACCTTCTATATTTGGATCCTCTGGCTTATCAGTAAATACTGAACCCTTTTCAACAGTAAATACAGCTTCTTCATTTTGCGCAATCAAAGTAACAGTTACATAATCACTAGGCACCTCGATAGTTTTACCATTAGTACTTGTCATTTTCGTATCAGCAAGGAAAAGAAAATTACCATTTACTGGATCAGCAGCTTCCTTTTTACCAAAAGTATAAATAGCGCTATTATTGGTTGTATCATTATTAATTAATTTAGATCCTTCAATTCCAACTATAACATTTTCAGATGGTAAATATGCATCACCATAAGTAATTAAGTCTTGAACGTTTACAGCCATAAACTTGTTTTGAATAGTTGAATTAGCAATATTTAATTCTAAACCATCTTGACCACCAATGACAATTGTTGCATACCCATTTGTATCACCTGTTAATGTAGCAACCCCTGTTAATGTAGAACCACTAATATTCACAGTATTATTAGTAGCTAAAGTAGTTGCTGAAGAACCGTTAGAAATATCCATTGGTGCCCAGCCAGTAATTTTACTATTTTGAACAGTTACACTATTTCCTTGTCCATATACCCAAATACCATATTTTGCATAAATATCTGTATTTTTAACAGTCAAAGTTGAACTGTCAGCAGTTTTAGTTAACCAAATTCCTGTAAAGAAATCTGAATTACCATAATTACTATCAGTGTAGCCAGTATATTCAATAACTGCATTTTTAACTGTAATTTTAGACTTCCCTGTAACCTTAATCCCGGCAGTATCCATTCCTTTATTAGAAATTGTTAAAGAATCAATATTAACATCTTTATTACCACTGGATACATTAATTTGGCCCTTAATCACGGTGCCATCTTTACTAGAACCTTTCAAAGTAATTGCCTTATCTATCGTTATATCGCCTGCATAAGTTCCATCAGGAAGCTTAATTACATCACCAGAACTAGCGGCATTGATTGCCTCTGTAATCGTTCCATATGTGTCACCCATTGTCTCATTAGTAATGCTAGAAGCTGCATTTACCATAAATGGCATTAAAAATAACATTACTGCTGCTAAAGTCGTTCCAAATAACCCCTTTTTTAGATTTTTCATCATATCCCTATCCTCCTTATCCAAATTATACTACTTCTTGAAAAAAAGAATATAAACCAGATGAAAATTGTTCTCACTTTACACATATTACTTTACAAAAAAAATCCCATAAACAGGATTTTTAAGTTAAGCAGCTGGATTTATTGGGATACTCGAATTATATTTTTTAACAACTGCACCATATTTCTCATAAAGTCTTTTATACTCTCTATTATAACTTGTATTCATTTTACTAAACGGTATAACCTTAAATGAATGCCAACGTCCGCCACTTTTTTCATAATAATTATATAAAAGTTCATTATTCAAATTTTCAAGTTTAATCGACGACTTTCCATTTTTCGTAGTTTTAACAACATCAACCATACTCATAAGTTCAACCATTGCATTATAGTCACTATTAGTTGACTGCGCTGAAATAAAATTGCCAAGTGAGTAAATAACTAAAGTATCATCAATATAAGTAACTGGCTGAATTACATGTGGATGGGTTCCAATAATAATGTCTACCCCTAAAGAAGATAAATACTGAGCTTGTCTCTTTTGCTCACTACTTGGTTCAGATTGATATTCAGTCCCCCAATGCATTGATACTAAAAGTAAATCAACTTTATCTCTAATCTTTTCAATATCATATTTGGCCTTTTCATCACTATATAGATTAACTAAATATTCTTTACCTTTTGGAATTTGAATACCGTTAGTTCCATATGTATAAGAAAGCATTGCATATTTAATCCCATTTTTTTCTTTGATTGGAATTTCCAAAGAATCTTCCTTAGAACAATAGCTTCCGGCCGTTAAAACTTCTTTATCTTTCCAATACTCACAAGATTTTAAAACAGCTTTCTCTCCTCTATCTAAAGTATGATTAGACGCCAAATTGACAATATTAAAACCCGCATCTAACATAGCATCCCCAAATTCCCATGGTGAATTAAATGTTGGATAGTCTGATAAGCCAATATCCGTTCCCCCTAATATTGTCTCTTGATTATAAAACGCTAAATCATATTTACTAACAATTGGTTTAATAAATTCTAATTGATCTTTAAAATCATACTTACCATTATGATAGGCATCCTTATAAACTGAGCTATGAATTAGTCCATCGCCAACAATTACTAAACTTAGTTTACTTTCTTCTTCATTTATGGCGCCAGGAACATTTTTGTTTTCACTTTTTAGCTTTACCCCATCACCGATAAAATATATTCCTATCCATATCCCTAAAATAATAACTAGAAAAACGAAAACAATAAAAACTATATTTTTTCTCGTCTTTCTTTTTGCATGCTTTTTCATAATACACCCTAAGGCTTATAAATACTACTCACAACTGCCATTTACACTCTGCATATATATTTCTAAGGCTTCCTTTCCTTCCTTATTATCTTTTGCGCTTGTAAAATATTCTCCATTGATTTCATCAATTGTTGCTTGATCCATTTTAGTTCCATCAAATGTATAACTAGCTACAATTCCATTTTTTAATGTAAAGATTGCATCTTTGCCTCCAATTTTGCACGTCACTTCCTCACCAGATGAACAGCCAGTTAATAAAACAACACAACCAACTAACACTAATAACCCTTTTTTCATTCTATTACTTCCTTTCCTACATTAATGGTGCGAACGCCATTAAAATTTGTCTTTTTAAATTTTGTAATCCACTTAATTTTTCCTTACCTTTAACTACTTCTTCAGATTTTTCTAAGGTTTCCATATAATCTTTTTTAATATCTTCAATTACTGATGCCTTATATAACCATACACCATTTTCGAAGTGTAAATACAAACTTCGATAGTCTAAATTTACTGTTCCAACTGTAGCATACTCGTCATCGACAATAAATGTCTTCGCATGAATAAATCCTGGTGTATATTCATAAATTCGCACCCCATTTTCCATTAATTGATTATAATAAGCTTTGGTGACCTCATTTATAACCTTTTTATCTGGAATCGCTGGAGTAATAATTCGAACATCAATTCCACTTTTAGCAGCCACACATAAAGCCGTCATCATTTCATTATCAATAATTAAATATGGTGTGGTAATATAAATATATTTATTGGCCTTATTTATCATATTAAGATAAATAGTCTCTCCAGTTGCCTCATGATCCCATGGATTATCACAATATGGAATTGCATAACCATCTGACTTAACCATTTCTAAATCGCAAGCATCAGCTTTATAACCTTTGTAGCTATATTTAGAACCTCTAACAAAGTCCCATAAGGTCATAAACATCACAGCCATATTCCAAACTGCTTCCCCTTTAAGCATAATTCCATTATCTTTCCAATGGCCATATTTAACTTTTTCATTAATATATTCATCAGCTAAATTAATACCGCCAGTAAATGCGATATAGCCATCGATAATTGCCATCTTACGATGATCACGATTATTAAATTTAGAGCGAATAATTGGAACAAATTTATTAAAAGTACAAGCCTTTATTCCATAACTTTCAAGTGTCTTATAATAATTATTAGGTAATATCATAATACAACCCAAATCATCATACATCATTCGAACTTCAACGCCTTCTTTAACCTTAGCTTTTAAAACTTCTAAAATGCTATCCCACATTTTTCCTTCTTCGACAATAAAATATTCAAGGAAAATATATCTTTTAGCCTTTTTTAACTCTTCAAGCAGTCTTTTATAGTATTCCTCACCAACCCTAAAATATTCATATTCCGTATTTTGACAAACCGGTGATAAAGAATACTTAGTTATGTACTTTGCCTGATTATAAGCTGGTAAACTATCATTTTTTAAAAGTTCCATAACTTTTTCATCTTGTGAAATATTTTTAACTTGATGATCATATATTTCCTGTAATTTTTTCTTTTCTCTCTTACTTAGTTGATCTCCACTAAATAATAAATAAAATAATAATCCAATCACTGGAAGCATCAAAATAACCATTATCCAAGCTATTTTATATCCTGGATTAGTTTTACCATTAATAATAAATATTGACATTAAAATTCCTAAAAGATAACTTCCAATATAAAAATAAACAAAATAATCAATATTAAATTTCCACACCATTGAAATTATAAATGCAACTTCTAAAACAATCAAGAATGCCACCACAAACACTCTATGCGTAATGAAGCCCATCAACTTTTTAAGCCCTGTCATACCATCACCCACTCTTTTATCCAATTATACCCCATTTAATCCAATTATACAATATGTAACTAAAGTTGACTTTCTCATAAAATATATATATACTAATAGCAATATGGAAGTAAGTTTTATTTTAAACATGATTACCATATTCTGTTTTAAAGGATGGTAGTATGGAAGAAAAAAAAGAAGTTTTTGCTGAAGGGCTATGCTTCAAAAAAATATTTTGGATTTTTATTTTTGGATGCATCTTCGGTTGTGTAATGGAAATGGTCATTCATTTTCTAAAATATGATGCTTGGGTGTCAAGACGTGGTTTAATTTATGGACCATTAAATCCTGTTTACGGAATTGGCTGTGCCCTTTTTACCGCCTTTCTTTGTAAACAAAAGAAAATCATTTGGATATTTATTGGTGGTGCCTTTTTAGGCGGTGGAGTTGAATACTTTTGTTCTTTATTTCAAGAATATGCTTTTGGTTCAACTTCTTGGGATTACAGTAATCACTTTCTAAATTTTGGAGGTCGAACTAGTCTATTTTATATGGTGTGCTGGGGTGTTCTTGCTCTATTCTACGTTAAAATAGTTTACCCATTTTTATCGAAGTGGATTGAAAAAATACCAATTAAAACTGGAAACATCATTACAATAATTATGGTTATCTTTATTATTATTGATTGTATAATTTCAGCTATCGCTTGCTACCGCTGGGAAGAAAGAAAACAAGAAAAACCAGCCAGCAACTCCATCGAGGTTTTCTTAGATAAAGAATATCCAGACACCCGTTTATCAGAGATATATGAAAATGCCAAAAGTGTTTAGTGATTTACTAAACCTTTTTTATTTGCAAAAAAAGCACTACCAAAAGGTAGTGCTAAAAATATGTCCACATTCATTATAACACATAGTTATCTAATTTACAATATTATTTAGCTTGGTAAATTATCGTATTTTTCTGACAGTGTAATTTTAATTGTATCATTATTATTTACATCTTTACCAGCTTCTAGACTTTGACCAGTAACATATCCATAACCTTCAATTTCATATTTGTAGCCTAATGCCTTCATTAGGTAAATAACTTCTGATCTAGAATATCCTTTTAAATCTGGCATTTTATTCTTATCTCCATTAGTAATTAAGAAAACCTTATCATAAGATAAAACAGTTTCTCCTTTAAGTGGATATTGGTTAATAATCTTATCTCCATTTCCAATAACAATTGGCGTTATCTTATTAGCTGACAATTCTTTTTTAACATCATCAGTCTTTTTGTTAATATAAGATGACAACTCTAATGAAGCTACTGTACTATTACTTGTCGTCGTCGAAAACATATTTCTATATTTGGCAATGTTTTTCATCATATTATTCACCGCATCACTAACAACAACCGTAGCCCCAACATTTGGTTTTTTTACAGCCGCATAAATAATAATTTCTGGGTCATCATTAGGATACATTCCTGAAAATGAATAAATATAAGCATTATCACCTTTTAAATACCCACCTTTAGGACTAGCAATTTGTGCAGTTCCCGTTTTACCAATAATATCAAAGCCATCAATCTTATAACGTTTACCTGTAGCTTGCGGATCATCACTATTAACTACGTTATACATTAATTGTTTAATTTTATCAATTGTAGTTTGACTTGCCACCCTTTCAGACTCTTCTACTTTACGCTTATATGTTGTCTCGCCAGTATTTGGATTAACAATTTTAGATACCACGTGTGGCGTCAAAGCTTTACCATTATTAGCAATAATACTTAAAGCTTTAAGATGCTGAACTACAGTGGTATTAATACCTTGACCAAAAGCTGCATTAGCCACTTCAACCGGATATTTAAATCCTAATTTGCCAGGGTTCTCTCTAGCTAAATCAACACCCGTTGTTTTTCCAAATCCATATTTAGTTAAACAATCACGTAAATCATTTTTATCGATGAATTTACCAATCATGCTTGATACTCCAACATTACTAGAATATTCAAAACCTTTATCAAAATTAATAGTTCCCCAACCAGTATTATTCCAGTCCTTTATTGTCGCATCGGCAATTTCAATACTACCTGATCTAAAAGTATCATTTCCATTATAAGTCCCTTTTTCAATCGCACACATATAAGTATAAATTTTCATCGTACTACCAGGTTCAAAAGCATTAGAAACTAATAGGTTTTCATAACTTGTAATATCGCGTTTATTTGGATTAAAAGACGGTGAAGACGCACTAGCTAAAATATCTCCTGTTTTGGCATCCATTACTGAAATAATTGACCACTCAGGTTCGTACTTTTCTTCAATTGCTTTAACCTCAGTCTCAGCAAATCTTTGAATATTAGAGTCAATAGTTAAATAAATATTACTACCATCCATCGCATCAATTCTTGTCTCCGCTGTATCTGGAATTTTATAACCAAATCTATCCTGTTGATATTGTAAATATCCATCAGTACCTTTTAATAAATCATTATACTTGGCTTCAATTCCAAGTTCACCGTCAATTGATGTAACAACTTTTCCATTTTTATCCTTTTTTTCATTTGTCTTTGCATAGCCTAAAATATAAGAGGCAAAATCACCATTTGGATAATAACGCTTATAGTTTTCATCAAAATCAATACCTGGCAAATTCAAATCATCAATTTCACTTTTCTTAAGTTCTGTAATATTTTTCCCAGCTGTTCCAAGCTCAATCTGATACTTCTTTTCCTCTTTTCCTTTATTAAGACGTTTCTTTAAATCATCAGCGTCAGTGCCTAAAACCTTAGCCAAAGCTTCAGCTGTCGCATCAACATCTTTAACATAGTTAATTTTACTACCTGTACTTCTGCTTTCATCTAAATAAGCAATAATTGTATATGAAGTCACATTGTGCGCTAAAACATTGCCACTCATATCGTAAATTGTTCCACGGCTAGCTGTTAACGTTTTAGCTACTGTATTACGATTAGCCGCAAATTTTTGAACGTTATGTCCATTTACTGTCGGTGATAAAGCTAAATAACAATATCGCCCAAATAAAATAATAAGGCATAGAAAAAAAACAAAAAAGACTTTTTTTGGTAACTTCCAATTATTCCTTCCCTGTTTTTTCTCTTTCACATTAACACCTCGTTTATTCACCCACAACTATTATATTGTCGTTGTTATATGCAAGTCCCATTTCCTTAACAACGCCCTTAACATTCTCAAAAGACGTAAGTTCGTTTACTTTCATTGTTAGACTCTCATTTTTCTTTTTTTGATCGTCAATGTTATACTTAACTTCTTCAATGCTCATTTTTAATTCGCTAATAGAAGCTCCGCAGAAAGTTTTAATCCCAAGTGAAAATATCGCAGCAAAAACAATTACTATATAAAGTAATCTTTCACCCTTAGTTATTCTTGCTTTTTTAACTTTCTTCTTTGCCATAGCCTAGCCTCTTTCTATTACGCGAAGTCTTGCACTTCTTGCTCTGGGATTTTCTGAAATCTCAGCACTTGTTGGTAACTCGTTAGCCACCACTTTAAATTTTGGTTTATATTCATCAGGGATAACCGGTAATTTTTGAAGTTCTCTTGGAACTGAACTTACTTCATTAAACATTTGTTTACAAATTCTATCTTCAAGCGAATGAAAAGTAATTACGCATACTCTTCCACCCGGGCCTATTAATGATAATGCATCTTCTAAAGCCAACCTAAAAACTTCTAATTCATTATTTACTTCAATTCTAATTGCTTGAAATACTTTACGAGCAGGATGGCCTTGACGACGATATTTTTCTGGAACGCTCTCTTTAATGATTTCCGCTAATTCCAAAGTCGTTTCAATTTTCTTATTTTCTCTGTATCTAATTATTGCTTTAGCAATGCTTCCTGAGTATTTTTCTTCACCATATTTATAAAAAATATTAACTAATTCCTCATAAGAATATCCATTAACAACATCATAAGCTGACAATTTATCGTCTTGATTCATTCGCATATCTAAAGATGCATCTTTATGGAAGCTAAAGCCCCTTTCGGCATTATCGAGTTGTGGCGAAGATACTCCAAGGTCAAATAAAATTCCATCGACCTTCTCTACTCTCTTTAAAATTTCCTCTTTTATATTTTTGAAATTAGTATTTATAATTTCAAAGTTTAAACCAACCTCTTCTAATTTCTTTTTAGCTTCTTTTATTGCTTCTTTATCTTGATCAAAAGCATAGAGAAAACCTTTAGGTATCCTTTTTAAAATCTGGCTACTATGTCCACCATATCCTAAAGTACAGTCAACAATAATACTATCATCTTTTAAATTTAAATATTTAATGCTTTCATTTAGTAAAACACTTGTATGCATAAATCCTCCTAAATATTTAAATTACTAGAAAATAAATTATCTGCAATATCAGACAAACTATCTTCATTTTCGTCGATGAAGCTGTTCCATCTTTCCGCGCTCCAGATTTCTAGATGGTCACCAACTCCGATAACCACACAATCTTTTGCTAAATCAGCGTATTTCATTAATGGAGAAGAGATATTAATTCTTCCTTGTTTATCAAATTCCTGATTAACCGCACCTGAAAGAAAGAATCTCATAAAGTTACGGGCATCTTTTACATTCGGAAGTTCTTGATACTTAACGACAATCTTATCCCAAGTGTTTTTAGGATAAACGAATAGACAGCCATCTAATCCACGAGTTACAACGAAATTTTCGCCAAGCTCATATCTAATTTTAGATGGGATAGTTAAACGTCCTTTGTCGTCTATCGTATGATGATATTCACCCATGAACATAAAATCACCCACTTTCCCCCACAATGTTACACTGTATACCACTATTCTACTATCCAAATACCCTTTTGTAAAGTATTTTATAAATAAATTTCTGCTTTTTTTATCGAATTTTACAGTAAAAATTACAAAACTGTGGATAAAGTCATAATTTGACTTAATATGTGACAATAAAAATCACTGGATGACTAACAGATTCCAGAACATATTTGTCTTATTTTTTACAAATAATAACCCAAGTTGTTTTATCCCATCATGCTTCTTCTAACTGATAGTACTTCCGAAGGTACCCTAGTCCATCTTTCCTCTATTTATAATCATACTCTGTCCAAATTAGATTTCCTTCCTTCAAACAAAAAAATTCCGCAATTAAACGAAATTTTCATTTTCAATAGCTAAAATAAATTCAGTTACCGTCTTATATTTATTTAAATGTAAATCAAGGACTTCTAAAGCAGATTCTTCCATACAGCCCCCATTAAACTTAACAAGCATTTCCTTGTCATTTATTCCATCACCAATTGTATAAACATTTTCCGCTGAAATTTTCTCTTTAGAAACAATAAAATCAATTTGAACAGTTTTATTAACATCTTTAGGTAAAAATTCTATTTCATCACAATCCTCCCATTGGAGAATATAATCAAAAACTTTATCACCATACTTTTTCTTAACCGCTTCATAAAATTCTCTCATTTTATCATGGTGAATTATTTTAAAATCGAACATAGCTTTATGAATAGGCGCTGAACCAAATTCAATATCTTTTTTTACCGCCGAATAGATTTTTTGATCACATATCCAAGGCGAATAATCCTTTGCAATTTGATAAATACCTTTAACTACATCATCTTCGATATAGCGCTCATTAATAATTTCCCCATCTTTATCCATTATAAGGGTCCCGTGATTTAATATTAAATAATCATATGGTAATTTATCACCATTTAGAACAATATTTAAATCATTAATACTACGGCCAGTCGCTAAAACAAATAAATTACCGTCTGCTCTAAAACGATTTATAGCACTTATATTTTTCAAAAAACTTTCCCGATCAATATATATAGTTTTATCAAAATCACTAATCAATATCTTTTTCATACAAATCACCATAATAATTGTATCATAAGAAAACAAAAACCATATATTTCTAAAGATGATTTATACTTTTATCAAAATATAATGATTTAACCTTACCACTACTACCATTTACCTCTACCATCGAAGACAATTGTAAATTTTTAATAGCTTCATAACCTAAACCCGTTACACACGGAATTCCGAGCTCACGACAAATAATAGCCGTATGAGAAAGAACTCCACCTTCAGCTGTAATAATTGCCAAACTCTTTAACATAACTGGAACCCAGTCAGGATCAGTATAATCCGTAAGTAATATTGAACCATCTTCAAATGAAGAAGCATCTGAAATATCGTCTAAATAAACAGGTTTCCCTCGAACAATCCCTGCCGATGCCGCTATTCCACTATAAGCCTCTTCATCTTCAGAAGCCTGCAATTTTTCAATAACTTTAGTAACCGGTCTATATTGAAGCCAAAGCAATTTACCATCTAAAATACACCATTCCAAATCAGCTGTTTTACCAATTTTCTGTTGAACATCTAAACACAGTTGACCTACTGCATTACCATGAGAATCAACAATTCCATTACAAACATCAGGCCAATTTTCACTATGTGGCTTTACCTTACCCGATACTAGCTTTTCACCATTGCCACTAGTCCACTCTAAATATCCAGATTCTAAATTGTTACCAATCCAAACCCCTGAATATTCTGGTTCTTTAAATTTTTGCAAAACAATCGCCATCTCCGGATTTTTTGTTTTAAAGTGTAAAGAATAAGCTAATACCCTTTCAGAAGACAGCGAATTTTTAACAATAGCGATAGCATTTTCTAAATCTTCTTTAGCGACATCTAATACTGATGTAAACATCCCCGCAAAAGATTGACTTTCATTATCTTCGACAGTCGCTGAACTCCTTACTGAATAACTGCAATTACTAAGTTTTTTTAAACATGGCACATATAATCGACTATTTAGAGAACCAACCGTTAACGAATGAGTCTCCGGAATTTCGAAACCTAAAGAATTAAGTTTAGCTAAACCTAAATTCTTACCACCTACTATTAAAGCCAACTCTTTATCTAAACCACCAAGTAAAAAACGAGACAAAATATCAATTGGAATAATGGGTTCATTATCAATCAAATACAAGGATAATAAAGTTTTACCTGAAACATCATTAAAATATGGATAATCACTTCTTACATATTTTTCAAATGCCATTCTAGCCTCTTGATGTTTCGGATGAATAACCTCTTCGTGAAAAACATGTTGATTATCCTGCCAATATTTCATAAGTAAATATAAAGATACTGATTCATCTTCAAATTTAGAACTAAGTTCCTTCTCTTCCCCAAAATTAGTTAAAGAAGATGGCTTAATCATATCTATTTCACGCAAAACTTTCAAATAATCTTCCCCGTATTTTTTACTAAACTGTTCTAAAATATCATCAGTTATAACAGAACCTTCTGTAATTGTTTCAATAAAACCATAGTATGCATACGCTTCCCTATATTTATACCATTTTATAACTTTATCATTTTGTCGCTGCGCCTCTTCCATTGTCTTTATACACTCACATCTGATTTCAGTAATTATTTGATTAAATTTATCGGCATCAAGAACATTATTTTTTATGTAAGAAATATAGTCTACTAATTTGTTCGCTAAAGAAGGGTTAAGCGCCATATCATACTTTAAAGTAGAAAGCCATTGTGGATCAGTTACAAAACCTTCCAGTACCTTAACTTGATTTTTAAATTTTTCCAAAGAGATTCCTAAAATATCATTCAAATATTTACTTGACATCTATCATCACCAGTTTCTATTATATTTTTATTTTTATATAAATTATAAGCAGGACATCCGCCATTACAAAAATCACTGAATTTACATTTGTGACATTTTTTATCTTTGATTCTATAATTTCTAATTGTTTGCAAATATCCAGCATTTTTCCATACTTCCATTAATGAAGAATCAAATACATTTTCGTATTCAAAATCATTCAAACTAAATGCAGTACACGGCAAGGCATCTCCATTTGGCATAATTTCAAGTTTAGTATTCCCGGCTTCACATCCATAAATTAGCTTTTCATACTCATTAGTCACAGGATTATCCAATTCATTATAATACGCTGAATATAATAAACACCCTTGTACATCAACTTTAATAAGTTCCTGATAATTATTATCAAAAAGATAATTATTAATTAATCTACTTAATTTTTTATAATCAGAAAATTCATGGTTACACAAATTACCTCCATCAACAGGCATGTAAGAATTAACATAATACTCCCTAATACCTTTGTTAACACAAAAATCAATCATCTGGTAAATTTCATCAATTGTCTGCATAGAAAATACCGTGTTAATTCGCAGAACTTTACCTTTTTTTAAAAAACTATCGATTGTTTTAACAATTTGTTTATAATCAACGCCCATTAAATCAAAATTAGTTTCACTCAAAGATTGTAGTGAAATTGCCGGAGTAATATAATCGCTATCGCATATTAAATCAAAAGTTGAACTTTTGATACTCACACCGTTTGTCGTAATTGTAGTTTTAATACGAACATTATTAATATGCTCAAGAATTATATCAATATCAGGATATAATGTAGGTTCTCCACCCAATATAGACAAATAAATAACATTATTACTTTTTAATTCAGTAATAACTTTTTTCCACTTTTCAACCAGTACCGTTCGACAATAATACTTACGTTTTTCTTTAAAATAGCAAAAACTACAATTTAATTGACACACAGAAGAAGGATAAATACTAACCTCTATGGGGGCTGTCAAGTAATTTTTCTTTATAACTTGAGCGATTTTATTTTCATATAACTTGGCTAATTTATACACAGAATTTGAATTAACTAATAATGTTTTCTTTTTCTCTATTAAAACACCAATTTCAATCATCAATTCTAAATCAGGATAATATTCCTTATTAGAAACCTTTTTTGCCACCTCTATTGCTTTATTAGTTGAAATAGCCTTCTTAATACAATCTAAAAAAACAAAATCCCCAAAAGAAATTGTATATACATCAAAACTTTCATATGAAACCAAAAGGCCTCCAAAAAATTCCAACCGTAAAATATAATTAAAATTAAATCTATAAGTCATATAACCTCCTTCATGAATAAAGCAAAATAAGGAGGTTATCCCCCCTTATTTAATAAATTCTACCAGCCATCACCTTTGCTAAAATGACAAGAACTAAATACTTTAGCTGAAGATTGTTTTTTTATTGTAGTTATTTTCTTCATAGCATTTCCTCCTTTAAACATTATTATATTATTAATATAGCAATAAATAAAATATTAATTTATTATAACATTATAACAAATTGTTATATAAAATAATAATATATTATTAACTTTAGGTTGACTAAACCACTGTTTTCCTTATATAATAAAGAAGAAATTAAAATTATGTAGTTAGTTGTACCCAAGCAGTATTTTAAATTACGCTTGGTTTTTGTTATATTTTGGGAGGAAAATATGAATATTAATTATGAATTATATAAAATATTTTTTGTAGTAGCCAACTCTGAAACAATAACAGATGCTGCAAAAAAACTTTACACATCGCAGCCAGCAATTACAAAAAGCATTAAAAATCTTGAGGAACAACTAAATGTCACATTATTCATCAGAAATACAAAAGGTACTAAATTAACAAACGAAGGAAAGCAATTTTATAATCAAATTAAACCAGCAATTGAACAATTATTAATAGCTGAAAATGAAATTTCATCTCATGCTACCTATAAATCTGAAAATATAATAATCGGCATTAACGATATTATCATTCAAAAATATTTAACCAAACCTCTAAAAAAACTTTTAAATAGAAATAATGTTAATGCAGAAATTAAAGAACAAAAAACTCAATACTTAATTGATGATGTTACTTGTGGAAAGATAGATATCGCCATTCTCCAGATAGTTAATGAGCAAAGCCATAATCAATATATAGAGACAACCAAACTTTTCAATCTAAACATTTGCCTATTTAGTACTAATACAAGAACCTATCCAACTAACATTGATAATATAAAAATTATTTCTAATGACATAAGCATTATTAAAAATTTATTCCCCCAAAACTATAAAAATTCCAAATATATCATAGTCGATAGTTACTCTCAAATATATGAACTAGTTAATCAAGAATTTGGGCTTGGAATAATGCCAAAAGAATTTATAAATAAAGAAAAATGTATTTATAAACCAATTAAACATAACAATATACCAAATATAGGATTATATATTATCATCAATAAAAATTTTAAAAATAAAAATGCAAATAAATTGAAACAACTAATAATTGAAGAAATAAGCAATGCAAACACAGTAACAAACTAATTCATCAAAAAAGAAGTCCATGGACTTCTTTTTTTTAATAATAAATACAAGAACCTAGTAAAATAGCAAGTAAGATATATAGTACTAATATAATTAGATATCCACAGCTATTAGTTCTTTGACCGCATTGGTCTCCACATGGGTTACCGCATTGGTTTCCACATGGTTTTTCATTATTGCAAGCCATAATTACCCCCTTCTAGAGGCTTAGATCCAAGCCCCAAGTATGATTATTAAAAGAATAAATAATACTAAAACGATTGCAGCTGCACTTGATCCTGTGTTACACATATAAATCATCCTCCTTTTTGTCTTTTCACATTATTTTATGGAAAACATGGATTTGTGTGAGTACTAATATCAAAAATAATGAAAAAATATTGTTTTTTATTAGGAAATTTGCTATTATTATTATGTATGAAAGATATCCATACACATGAAAGGAAGAGCAAACGTGAAAAAAACATTATTAACTTTAGGAGTATGCGTGCTAGTTATCGGATTAGTAGGATGCGGAAAAACTCCAACCTTGAAAGATGGAAAAGAGGTTGTTGCTTCAATCGATGGAAAAGAATACACCGCTGAAGACTTATATGAAAAATTAAAAGCACAAGGTGGCGAAACAACTTTAATAAATATGATTGACGAATATATCGTAAATAAAGAAGTTGAAACAGATGAGGACGCTAAAACATATGCCGAATCACAAATCGAATCTTATAAATCATCATATAAGAGTTATGGTAAAGACTTTAATGAAGCTTTAACTCAAGCTGGTTATAAAGATGAAGACGCCTTCAAAGAAGCTTTAATTTTAGACTATAAAAAGCAAACAATTACTGAAAACTATGTAAAAGGTAAACTTACTGATTCAGAAATTGAAAAATACTATGAAGACAAAGTATTTGGTGATATTGAAGCTAAACATATCTTAATTTCAGCTGATGTAAACGATAATATGTCAGATGAAGAAAAAGAAGCCGCTGAAAAGAAAGCCAAAGAAAAAGCCGAAAAAATAATTAAAAAATTAGACAAAGGTGAAGATTTCGAAAAATTAGCAAAAGAAAATTCAGATGACAAGGGAACTGCTTCAAAGGGCGGTAAATTAACTGTAACTTATGGAGAAGTCGTTGATGAATTCTGGGATGCTACTACAAAATTAAAAGATAAATCTTACACTAAAGAACCAGTAAAATCTGAATATGGATACCATATTATTTATCGTATAAGTCAAAAAGAAAAGCCAAAATTAAATGCAGTTAAAGATGATATCATCGATAAATTAGTAAACGAAAAAATCAAAAACGATGATACTCTTCAAACAGAAGCACTTGTAGAACTTCGTAAAAAATACAACATGAAAATTAACGATAATGATATTAAAAAATCATATAACGAAGCAACAAAAGAAGCTTTAGCAAAAAGTACAAATGAAAACAGTTCAAATTAGAACTGTTTTTTATTTATATATTCGTTGATCTCTTCTAAACTATAACCTTTACTATAAAGTTTATTTCTAAGCTTTAAATAAAGCTCATCGCCACTATATTTCAAAGCATATTTCTTATAAAACTTTTCCATTTCTTTAAACATAAGTCCATTATCCAAAGTAATTAAAGATAAATGTCTATTAATATCAGATCTACCATAGCCTAAATTAACCAGATATATTGTTAATTTTTGTTTCAAAACAAAACCAGAATACTTTTTATTAGCTTTAACTTTTTTACTAATAATTTTATCTAATCTTTCATCGATAACCTCCGAAGGTATATCAATCATTTCATCAATTATAGATGAATCTATATTATGTGATTCCAAGTCTTTAGCTATTTTAAATGGGCCATCTAAAGACAAATTGATTTTATCATTGGTATATGCTTTAGCAAAATTATAATCATTAATAAGTCCAATTCTTTTTAAATTATCAATTATTTTTTCTTTATCATTTATATCTACCATTGTCTTATCAAGATATTCTCTAATCTCGTGTTCACTACGCAACCTTCGGCTAATCATCCTAAGCGCTTTATTATAAATTTCATAATAAGTTGTATCCGTATTTATTTTATTCAGTAAACTACTGTCAATATTTTTGTCAAATAACAAATTATTTTCTAGTATAACATCATCAAAAGTACTTATAACCTCTCCATTATCCAAAGTAATTTTATATTTAGAACCACTTTTTTTTATTTTTTCAATCTTCATCTTATCACCAAATATATTATAGCAAACATTTGTTTTAATCGCAACAAAAAAAGAACTATCGTTCTTTAATGTGAATCAAATTTTTAGATATTTCTTCAAGAGATCTTCCTAAATCTTTATTTGACTTATATTCATTTTCTTTCATCTGATAATGGCGTGTTTCTTCCATTTCTTTAGATCTTTTTGCAACAATATTAACAAGCAAGTATTTAGAACCAACCTGTCCTAGTAATTTATCAATTGAAGGATATAACATTACGTATCACTCTCCTACTATTGATAATATAACAATTGGTCTTTAAATACAACTAATATGTCAAAATTTTACATTATTTAACACAACTTCTTAAGCCTTCCAAAACACAAACCATTGCCCAAGTATCTTGCTTACAATACTCGACTAATTTCTGATATTTATGTTTATAGTCTTTCTCATCCATCTTTGGAAACCTTGCATAAGTGACTAAAGCTTCAACCCCATTTCCAATTTCCATTCCTTGATATGTTAGATCTGAAAACAGTGGCAATATCTTTTTTATCGAAAAAGAACCATTCATATCACTATGATAATAATTAAACATCGACGCTCTATCTTTTTCATAGCCAAGTTCTTCATACATCGATGACTTAGTCTTAACCAAATTCATCAAATCAAAAATCATACTTCTAATGTGCATAAGTTTATCCTTATACTCAGGAAAAATAAACGCTAATTCCTTAAGCCTAGTTTTCTCAAAAGATTCATTATAAACTAAAACTGTCCCAGTCTCACCAATCCACTCGCAAAGTTTTTTAACTAATTCCTCACGGTGATCACCATGGTCTTTAGCCAAATATTCAAAATGATCATTATCTTTATCACAGACTCCAGGCGCTTTTTCGATGTGCAAAGAAAACTGAAATACCGACTGTGTATAACAACGTTCACCCGCATACCTTGGTAATGGACATGGAAACGTTTCAAAATCTAAATGATAAATTGGATACTCGATCTGTTTAAGCCCATCAATTATTTTTTCTTTGTCAAAATAAGGTTCTTGTGATTCAACAACTTCCCTTTGAATAACATTTTTCCTTCTATTTAAAAGTTCTAGTGGAACATCAAGCATCCCTACTTTACCATCATTAATTAAATCAAAACGCCCATACTTTTTGCCACTACTATCTTTAAAACCATGATGACCATCTAAATAAGCCATAATTGAATTCTTGTCAGGTAAAATACTAAAACAAACTTTTTTATATTTACACTTCGTCGTTTTCTTTATTTCACAAAACTCTCCTAACGGACAAGGATCAACTTTTAAATTTTCGATATATCCCTGAACACGTTTACGCTCCAAATCAATCATATCCATATAGTCCTTAGTAACGCTAGTCATATCAATAAATGAAACTATCTCATTGCCATTTTCATCGGTCTCATATACTGGTTCCCCGCAATCATATTTTCCATTAAAAATATACTCGCCATTTAAAACAGCTAAATAATATTTAACATCATCGAGTTTATGCACCTCACCATTAGCCTTTAAATCATTTTCGATGATATACCTTTGAACAGCCAAATCATAAACATAATGCCCCGATGCACTAAGTTTATCAAATAATTTAGCCCTTTGTATTTCGTACTTCTTTAAAGGCATATAATCCTCAATATTAACATTTAAATCCTCAAGCAAGTGATATATACCACTACTATCTTTAGCAAAAATAGAATTAGTTTTAACATAACCATTTTGATCTTTAACTTTAACCCCTAAATCTAAATACTTTTTCGTTGTTGTCGCCTTTGCTTCAATAATATTAAACGCCTTTTCATTTTCATTATAAATATCGACATAGCACAAATAACGAATATTATCAATTAAACAATCAAAACTTTCTTGTTCTAAAGTTGCTTTAGAATATTTAAAAGTTCCAGAAAAATATTTAGGAGCCAAAGCACCTGCTAATAACTCAACTTGATTATAATATGGTAACATGACTTCCAAATGGTCATTTTTAACCTCAATTAAATCTTCCTCACCGTCATACATATCGCCGAGAATTTCTCTAATATATTCTTCCTCTTCTTCTTTTTTGTACTCCTCTAAAGTCACCATACTTTGTAATTTTTCAGTCTTTAAATCATCTAATGCTACATATCTTGGACATCGACTATAATTTATAAAATTTGTCTTAGTTATTGCCATACTACCACTCCATACTAATTATATCATAACTACAAACAACCAATAAAAAATCTCTAGAAAAAATCTAAAGATTTTTTTAAAATTGGACCAGAGGTTTCCGATCCATCTTTAACATATTGCCTTAAAAAATCTAATTTACATTCATTATTGGGCAAAAAATCCGCTACATAAAAAGCCCTATCCAAATCTAATCTGTTATCGTCCCGATTTACTGGCCCATTTTTTACAAGTTCAAACAAAGATCTTTCATAATCATAATTACCATTCCTCGCATATTCCATAAGTCCACTAGTTACCATAATATTATTAACAATAACAGCCGCTTCTAAAGTTCCGTTAGGAATTCTATTTTCAAAAGTATTAATAATTCTTTCGCCTTGCGAATATAGATACATTCTATAAAAGCTAAAAGAATGGTCACAAGAATCATCCTCGGCATACAAAGAATTCAAAAGTCCATCATAACTTGAAATATCTAGCTTAGATAGTCTTCTACACAAAAGTGGCGCAAATGCTGGCGAATATTGCGAAGCGGCATATCTAAGATTAATAAACTCACCATTGTAAAATCTTGTAAGAATATCTTCATTTTCTGCAAGCAACACCATGAATGATAACAAAGCTACTGGATCATTATTAAAGAAGTTAGCATCATAATGTACATGTGAAGCACAAAAATCATCAACTTTTGCATATTTAACCCTTTTTTTAATATATAAAAGCATTGATTTTATATTTTGCCAATCGGCTTTTGTACCAGATAAAATAGGTGAATCT